>JAESGM010000085.1_pt1 | contig 267697 bp, 269 predicted proteins | sample 9269721 | NCBI WGS metagenome assembly JAESGM01 (sample SAMN15720920, study PRJNA650825) | algae metagenome | isolation source: Komarekiella atlantica HA4396-MV6 and co-occurring heterotrophs from... | place: USA: Theobald House, Kauai, HI | collected 2009-07-29
CCAAGCTCGAAGTCGTCATCCTTGCTCCCGACGTTGGCATTGACCAGTGCATCAAGAGGCGAGGCTGTCGCATCTCTAACTGGCCCAACTGTCGCATTACTAAATAGCCCCTACATCCGAAGATCGCATAAGATAGATTATGGAACTGATGGATGCCATGGGTGCGGAACGTGCGGGTCTGAATTGCCACGGCGCTTCTGGCTCAGACCGCCGTGGGCGTCGTCATTGTAGCACCGTGAGCCAGGCTTCGGGCCACGGTCGCAAGCAGATCGGTCTGCGAAACCACGCCCAGCACGCGTCTGTCGTCGTCGGTGACAATGACGATGTGGCTCAGACCATCCGTCAGTCTCGGCAGCAATGCGACCGCCGGTTCGCTCGGCCTGGCGGTCACGGCTTCGGCTACTGGCAGACGAAACCTATCCTTTGCTGCGGCCAGCTCGCGCAAACCGACCTGGCCCATCAGTCGGCCTGTCTGGTCCAAGATCGGCAGTGTCCGGATCTTGTGCTGCAACAGCAGCCGTTGCGCTTCTTCCGGTGTGGCGGCGGCTGTTACGGTGACTACATCGCGCGACATGACCTCGGCTACAGACAGTGCTGCATGCTGGCGGATGAGTGCCTCGTGCTCGACCTCACGCAACAAGGCGTCTAGATCATCACGGCTGATATCGAGCGTTTCCTGGTACTTGGCGATGGCTGCATCGATGTCGGCGCTGGTGAATCCGACACGCAAGGCTGGCGGTACATCCTTCGTTTCATGCTGATTGACGGGCGCCACTGCCGGACGATGGGGATAACGTCTTCCGGCCAGCCGATGGAACAGCATGCCGAGCGCGACCAGGATCAGGGCATTGATCGCCACCGGCACCAGCGGAAACCAGAAGCCTGATCTAGCGACCGCCGCACCGCCGATCACGGCCGTCAATGCCGCAGCACCGCCCGGCGGATGCAGCGACCGGGTCAGTGACATCGCGAGGATCGCGAGTGAAACCGCAAGGCCCACGGCGAGAAGTGGATCGGAAATAAGGTGCGCGACGGCCACGCCGACCAGAGCGGAAATCGTATTGCCGCCGACGATCGGCCATGGTTGAGCCAAGGGACTCGCCGGAACGGCGAACAGAAGCACGGCAGAAGCGCCCATCGGGGCCACGATCAAAGGCAGTTGCGGATCTCCGCCGATCGCCAGATTGCAGACCATTCCGGTCAGGCAGATGCCGATCAGCGCACCCAGGCAACCAATCAGCCGATCACCAAGCGTTGCGCCAGTCAGTATGGGTGCGAAGAACGGTCGATCTCCGAGCCAGCCGGCTATCTGCCGTAGACGCGTGCGGCGCATGAAGTTCATCGCGGAAACGCCTCCAACTGCTTATCTTTTCCGCACTAAGCCCAAATTTGCGGCAATGCAACACGTGTCTTGGCTGGAAGGCAGAGGCAGATCGGTTTTCATAAGCCGATATCGATCCCCTCGCCCATTTGGCCGCACTGGCACACGGCTTGCTCGGCAGTCTCCGTCAGCACGGAGCGCCCATGGATCTTAGCCCTGCACTTCTCGTCATTGCCTGCGCCGCCAGTCTGCCCAGTGCAGGTCTGATGCTTTGGAAAACGGCTGACGGGACCTCCGAAATCGAGATGACCCTCGGAGCAACTGTGGTGATTATCTGCCTTGGATTGATGGTCGCAAATGCCTCGATGGGCTGGTGGGCGGTTGCCGTCATTGCGGCTTTCCGTGCTGCCAAGCTGATCCTCCAACGCGAGGTTCGCTGGCCGCTGCTTACGCTTGGAACGGCCGCTTTCGTTCTCTATATGGTGAGAGTCGAACTCGTTTAACCGCACTTAATACGCAAAAAACGTCCAAAAACAATGATTTGTAAGGTTTTTCTATAGTTTTCCATCGATATGGTCAGATAACAATCTGAATTTCCACGACGTGACCGTCGTATCCTGGCTCGACATGCGGTGGCGTCTCGCCCATCACCGTTTCATAGTCGAGCGGCGTATGCATATGGGTCAGAACCGCATGTTTGGGTGCCAGACGCTCGATCCAGCCGAGTGCCTGTTCGAGTGACAGATGGCTCGGATGCGACCGGTATTGCAGCGCGTCGATATAGAGCAGCTCCAGCCCTGAAAGTTTGGCGACGGTTTCCTCGGGAAAGTCGGAGACATCGCAGCAATAGGCCACGTCACCAATGCGCAAGCCCAGCGAGATGATGTCGCCATGCTGCTGGACGAGCGGCATGAGCTCGAGGGGTCCGCCTGCCCCATCGATGACGATCGGTTTGTCCATGTCCTCGACGATGACAGGTGCAACGATCGGCGGATAGCTGCTACCAGGAGGCGTCTTGAGACAATAACCGAATCCTTCCTCGATGCGGGCCATTGTCACTGGCTCCGCGTAAATCGGGATACGGTTCTTCTGGGTGATGAAATAACCTCTGATGTCATCAATGCCATGCAGATGGTCGGCATGCGCGTGGCTGTAGACAACGGCGTCGACACGCTCGACCTTGGCGCGGATCATCTGCTCGCGAAAATCCGGGCCGGTATCCACGACGACGGTCGTCTTGCCGCCATCTTGGGCGATCTGCTCGATCAGGAAGGATGCACGCGTCCGGCGGTTACGCGGGTTGTTGGGGTCGCAATTGCCCCAGTCGCCATTGATCCTGGGCACGCCGGGAGACGAGGAACAACCGAGCAGCGTGAACCGGCGCGTGACCTTCATCAAAGCTCCCTCAAGCCACCCGCGGCATTTTCGAGAAGCAGCGGAAGGCATTCTCGGTGGTGATCTCGGCCATCTCCGCGTAGCTCACGCCTTTGACCTCTGCCAGAACCTCCGCCGTGTTCACCACATAGGACGGCTCGTTGCGTTTTCCACGCCAGCGCTTCGGCGCAAGATACGGCGCATCCGTCTCGACGAGTAGGCGGTTCATCGGCACCGACTTTGCGATCTCGCGCAATTCCTCCGATTTCGGAAAAGTCACGATGCCGGAGAAGGAAACATAGCCGCCGAGCGCGACGCCGGTGTCAGCCAGCGCCTGGCCGGAGGAGAAGCAATGCAGAATGAAGGGGAAGGCGCCCTTCCCTGTTTCCTCGGTCAGGATCGCCGCCATGTCCTCGTCGGCGCTGCGACTATGGATCACCAGCGGCAGCCCCGTGCGCCGCGCCGCCTCGATATGGCGGATCAAGCCTGTCTTCTGGTCCTCGGGCCTCTGCGTGTCGTAGAAATAGTCGAGCCCGGCTTCGCCGATCGCCACGATCTTCTCGTGACTTTCCGCAAGCCGCACCAGCTCGTCCGCCGTCACGTCCAGCTCGTCGCCGGCATTGTTCGGATGCGTGCCGACCGAGCAGAAGACGCTGGGATAACGTTCAGTGAGCGCCAAAAGCGTGTCGAGCTTTCGAACCCGGGTCGAGATGGTGACCATCTGTTTGACGCCGGCCTGATGGGCGCACGTGACCAGTTCGTCGCGCTCGCTGTCGAAGTCGGCGAAATCCAGATGGCAATGGGTATCGATCAGCATCGTCTCACGCCTTGCCCGCGACCGGGGCGACATAGCGCGGATAGACCGGCGACGGCGCCGGCAGCTCCCTGCCCGGCTGTAGGCGACCGGCGGCACCGAGTTTTGCAAACACGCGGTCTTCTTCGGCGACCGCCACGAGATCGAGGATCTTCGCCGAGGTCTCCGGCATGATCGGCTGGAACAGGATCGCGATCTGGCGAACGACGTCGGCCGTCACATAGAGCACCGTGCCCATGCGCGCCTCGTCGGTCTTCTTCAAGACCCACGGTGCCTGGGCTGCGAAATAGCGGTCCGCCTCGTTGACGATGTTGATAATGGCAGCGACCGCCTTGTGAATCTGCTGCTTGCCCATCTCCTCGCGGCAGATGTCGATCGCCTCGTCGGCAATCTTCAGGATTGCCTCGTCTTCTGCGGTAAGTGCGCCGGGTGTCGGCACCCTGCCCTCGCAGTTCTTGTTGATCATCGACAACGAGCGCGAGGCAAGGTTGCCAATGCCATTGGCGAGATCGGCATTGATGCGTGTCCCAATGCCCTCTTCCGAATAGCTGCCATCCTGGCCGAAGGAGACTTCGCGCAGGAAGAAATAGCGCACCTGGTCGAGGCCGAAATGGTTCACCAGATTGACTGGATCGACGACGTTGCCGAGCGACTTCGACATCTTCTCACCCTTGTTGAGCAGGAAGCCGTGGGCATAGACGCGTTTCGGCAACGGCAGGCCCGCCGACATCAGGAAGGCCGGCCAATAGACCGCGTGGAAGCGGATGATGTCCTTGCCGATGATATGCACATCCGCCGGCCAATACTTGGCGCGCGGACCATTCGTGTCTTCGACGTAACCCGTCGCGGTGATGTAGTTGGTCAGCGCATCGACCCAGACATACATCACATGTTTGTCGTCGCCGGGTACCTTGATGCCCCAGTCGAAGGTGGTGCGCGAGATCGACAGATCCTTGAGGCCCGACTTGACGAAGGAAATGACTTCGTTGCGGCGCTCGTTCGGACCGATGAAATCGGGCTGGTCCTCATAGAGTTTCAGGAGCTTGTCTTCATAGGCGGAGAGCTTGAAGAAGTAGCTTTCCTCTTCCACCCATTCGACCGGCGTGCCTTGAGGCCCGTATCGCACGCCGTCGGCGCGCAGCTCCGTTTCCTCTTCCTGGTAATAGGCCTCGTCGCGCACCGAATACCAGCCGGCATAGCCGCCCTTGTAGACGTCGCCATTCTTCTCCATCCGCCGCCAGACTTCCTGCACCGTCTCGTGATGACGCTTCTCGGTCGTGCGGATGAAGTCGTCATTCGAGGAATTGAGGAGCTTGCCCATCTCGCGGAATTCGTTGGAGTTCCGCTCGGCAAGTTCTTCCGGCGAAATGCCTTCCGCGCGTGCCGTCTGCTGCATCTTCTGCCCGTGTTCGTCCGTACCCGTCAGGAAGAACACATCCCGACCGTCGAGCCGCTGGAACCGCGCCATGGCGTCGGTCGCGATCAGCTCATAGGCATGGCCGATATGCGGCTTGCCGTTCGGATAGGAGATGGCAGTGGTGATGTAGAAGGGATCGCTCATGGCTTCTTGTTGTCTTTTCGTCGGTTGCGATTGTCTTGGGGCCGGACAATGGCGGCAAAGAAAGGCCGGCCATGAACAGCGAAAACAAATGGGGTCGAACGCTCTTAAAACATTCCTCTGGCTTTAGGAACATCCGTTTTGCTGCAGCGCCATGAAGACGGTGGTCGCGCCGGTCAGCGCACGATCGCCGCGAGCACGTCGAGCATGGTCTGCTTGCGGTCGAGATTATAGGCCGCAGCGATACCGAGCTGCTGATTGATGACAGACGAGAGCCGCGCATAGTGCTCGGCGCCCGAGAGATCGCCCGCGATCGCAAGACTTCTCGCAGTTTCGGCCAGATGATCGCCGAGATGCTCGACGAAGAAGCCGAAGGCGACCTCGCTGTCCTTGCCCGAAAGTGCATCGGCGATCTTGAACATCATCTTGCGCTGCGCGGGCCCGGATGCGACCAGCATCTGCTCGAAGGCATCGAGAATGTCGGCGCCGCCGTAATTGACGAGCTTCAACGCCCGCGCCACGCTGCCCTTGGCGAGCGCCAGCACGGCTTCTCGCTTTTCCGCCGGGATCGTGAGCCCCAGTTGTCCGAGCGCCTGACCCATGGCCTGCGGCGGCAGTTCGTGCAGCCGGAGCGGCAGGCAGCGCGAGCGGATGGTCGGCAGCAGCTTTCCCGGCGCGTGGGAGAGCACCAGGAACATCGCCCGCTTCGGCGGCTCCTCGAGGATCTTCAGGATCGCATTGGCCGCATTGCGGTTCAAATCGTCCGCCGGATCGATGATGACGATGCGCCAGTTCCCGGTGCCGGAGGTCTGGGCGAAGAAGTGCCCGGCCTTGCGGACCTCGTCGACGGTGATTGCGGTCTTCACCCGTCCGGTCTTTTCATCGACCGGTCGCGAGAGATGCAGGAGATTGTGACTTGCCCCGGAAGCGAGCTGGCGGGTGACCGGATGCTCTGGATCCGGATCCGAGATGACCTCCGGTGCGCTTGTGGGATCCGGATACCGCAGGATGTGATTGGCATAACGGAAGGCAAGTGTTGCTTTACCGATGCCCTCCGGTCCCTCGATCAGGATGGCGTGGTGTCCCTTGCCCGAGCGGTAGCTGCGCGCCAGAAACGCCTCTGCGGCTTCGTGACCGAAGAGATGCCGATTGCTGACGGGTGCAATCGCCCCGTCAAGAAGTCCCGCCCTCTCCTCGCTCATGAGCGCGCCGCCTGTCCGCCGTCGCCGGGCGTCTCCGCCTTGCGCGTCATGGCCTGCAACACCTCCGACAGGATACCGTTGGCGATTGTGGCCTGGTCGCGCGACGCATCGATCACGCGGCAGCGATCCGGTTCACGGCTGGCAATATCGAGGAACCCGTGCCTGCGCCTCTCGTGGATCTCGAGCTTCTCTTTCTCGAAACGGTCAGGGGCGGCAGTCGCGGCCTCCTCCCCTGCCCGTCTGCGGGCGCGCTCCAGGCCGACATCGGCCGGAAGGTCAAGAACGAGGGTGACATCGGGCATGGTTGCGCCGATGGAAACGCGCTCGAGAGCCGCCATCAGCGGCGGCTCGATATTGCCGGTGACGCCCTGATAGACACGGGAGGAATCGACAAAGCGGTCGCAGAGAACGATATCGCCACGGGCGAGTGCCGGCCGGATTACGCAATCCAGATGATCGGCACGGGCAGCGGCAAACAAGAGCGCTTCCATGCGCACACCAAAGGCCTCAGCCGCCCCGGAAAGGAGCACATGACGGAGGGCTTCAGCACCCGGCGATCCGCCCGGCTCGCGTGTGGTGACGACCGTTTGTCCATTCGCGCGCAGGTTCTCGGCCAGCAGGCGGATCTGGGTCGATTTCCCGGCCCCCTCGCCTCCCTCGAAACTCACGAACAATCCGCGCGCCGTCGTCAATGCCTTGCTACTTCCTGCCCGAAGCGTTTCAGAACCTGCCCCTTGGGCTTTCTACGGCTCTAAACCAAGATGGCAGCCTGCGAAACCGCTGATGACCTGGAGGCTTCAAATTTTCCTTCAGATCCAGAAGAACATCAGTTCAATCAAGGCATCCCAGGCCCGCTGGCGAAGTGTTCCAACCTCAACGGCAGCGGCACTTTTCAAGGGTACGCTGACCAGCGGCCGTTCGCCGGACAAGACATTGAGCGTGGCGATTTCGGCATCGGCTGCGACCGGTGGATCGAGCGGCCAGCGATAGACGATGCGTGCCTGCAGACGTTCGGGATTGTTGATCGGGACATAGACTTCGACCGGCTGGGCCGCGACCAGTGGGACCTTCGATTGCGCGCCGCCATAAACGCTCGCCTCACCGATGATCTCGCCTGGCTCGAACAGCGTACGCATCTCGAAGCTGTCGAAACCCCAACTCAGCAAACGCCGCGCCTCTTCGGTCCGCTCCTTGTCGGTGGCAACGCCGCTCAGCCCCAGAAACAGCCGGCGCCCGTCTCGTTCCATCGAAGCGACGATGGCAAAGCCGCTGCCTTCGGCGAAGCCGGTCCCGAGCCCGTCGGCGCCGAAAGATAGAAGCGGATTGCGGTTGCGCTGCAGAATCTTATTCCACTCGAATTCCGGCAGGCCAAAGGTCTGGTAGAGATCGGGATAGGTCGCGACCAGATGGCGTGACAGCTTCACGAGATCATAGAGGGTCGACCGGTTGTCGGGGTGCGGCAGACCGGTAGCGTTGCCGAAACGGCTGTCGACAAGCCCAAGGTCGGCTGCGCGCGCATTCATCCGCTCGACGAATTTCGCCTCCGATCCCGCCATGCCCTCGGCGATGATCAGGCAGCCGTCATTGGCCGTCTGAACCGCGATGCCCTTGATGAGATCGGCCACACGAACCTGGCTCTTCACGGCCGCGAACATCGTCGAGGTCCGCGACGGCGCGCCGCCGGTGCGCCAGGCATATTCCGAGACCGTATAGATCGTATCTGGCGTTATTTCGCCCTTCCTGAGCGCATCGAAGACGACTTCCAGCGTCATCAGCTTGGCAAGGGATGCCGGGGCGAAGCTCTGGCGCTCGTTCTTGGCGAGCAGCACCGTGCCGGTTGACGCCTCGACCAAATAGGCCTGAGCCGCCTTGGTTTCGATCAACTGCGGAGTGGGAACGGCTTGCGCACGAGCGGCGCTCGTCATTGCCCCATTTGGCGACACCAAGGCCAGCAACAGGAAGAGGGAGAGGATGAGACGCATGTTCACACTTCGGCTGGCCGGCTCAACAATGATGCGCCTTCTCCAGCGCGGTCGCAGCAGGTTCAGCGCCCGCTTGAGAGCATAATTCCGCCCTTTGCGACCGAAGCGAGAATCGAACGCTCGGTGAGGCCGTCATTGCGCACCAGAATGGCGTCGAAGGCAAGCGTTCCGGCTTCCGGACGCTCCGGTGCGAAGGCTGCGGCATATCCGGATCCGTCGTAACCGTCCATGTGATGGGGACGCGGCATTGGCGTGGGACCAAAGTCCGGGAGGGCCGCAAAGGTTTCGCCTGCGGCGACGGCAGCCGGGGCTGTTCCGCCTGACTGCATCAGCACTTGGGCATCGAGTGTCTGAGGCGCCGCATTACCGCTCGGCGTTGGCCCTGCAAGCGCCGTCTGGTAAGTCGTTGCCACTGGCGGCTGATAATCCGGCGTTCTAGTCTCGTTAGACGCCACCATCACGCCTGAGGCGATCTGACCGCCCGGATCGATGACCGGACCGCGCTCGCCCTTCCGGATGTAGGAGGCCATCAGATAGGGCATGTCATGGCCGTCCATGCGTGCCGGCCCGATATACTGAACGCGGACTTCACCGGTCCCGCTGTGCTTCATGTCGAGCATGTCAGCCGTCTTGCGTGAAAGATCGATGATCCGTCCCTTGTGGAACGGCCCGCGATCATTGATTCGCACGATGACAGAACTACCGGTGTTGAGATTGGTGACGCGGGCGTAGCTCGGTAGCGGCAGTGTCGGATGGGCGGCCGACAGGTGCTCCTTGTCGTAGAGCTCGCCATTCGCCGTCATTCGGCCATGAAAGGCATCGCCATACCAGGACGCGACACCCACCTTGTCGTAATTGGGGTTTTCCTTGGGGACGAAGGTCTTTCCCTTTACCACATAAGGCTTGCCGACCATGTAACGCCCCCCGCCTTTCGGTACGGGACCACTTGCCACCAGGCGTGGACTTGCCTTCACGCCATAGACCGACTCGGCGAAATACTCCTTCGAACGCTTTGGCTTTTCCGCTGTGTCCTTGGTCGTCGAACAGGAAGCCGTGAAGGCGCAGAGCAGGGTTAGCGCCAGCCACTTCCCGGAATTGGCCAAGAGGCCGCGCGTCGTCAGATGCATGTGTCCCACTTCAGATCGCGGGCGCTGATCATCCGCGCCCTGTCCAAGAGGCTCCCATGCCTCCCCTCACTTGCGCGCAATGTAGGCTGTGCAAAAATGGCCAAAATGGGAAAAGTCACAATTTCAGTGACAACTTTGCGCACCATCTGCAGTCATGGTTAGCGCTTCGCTAACATCAGGCGTGTCGCAAACCGGTCGGCAACCAGCCAATGGCGCCGCATAAGCCGTGCAATTCCCTAAAGCACACACTTGCCAAATCCTGTAGCTTTGCGCATAACGCAGCCGTCCGGATGGGTGTCCGAGTGGTTTAAGGAACCGGTCTTGAAAACCGGCGTGCGGGAGACCGTACCGTGGGTTCGAATCCCACCCCATCCGCCACGAAACACAAAATTCCGTTCTGCCAGCATATCCGATCGCTCGCACCGGTTCCCCGTTGCCCTGCCCGAACCAGAACTGTGCCTTGCCGCGGCTAACGTTCAGGATTTCGCGTGGCGCGCCGCGGTGCAGCTCTGTTTTTCGCAAGATCGATCAGATTGTAACCATTGATTTAGCGGATCACCAAGCCCTGTGTCCTATTCTGGATCAAGGCAGGTTGGCAGGATTGGTTTCATGCGAGTGACGGTGGCCCTGATGATCGCAGCGGTGTTCAGCATCCTGGCGATCAAATATTCCGAGCAATCCCTCGGTGGTGGACGGTTGACGGCATCTGCGACGGATGTTTCAGCAGGTTGATCGCTTCAAACGACATGGCTTGTGGCTTTTCGACCACAGCCTGCGCTCTTCCGATGTATTTCCAGCTTGAAAGCCGCCTCAGAGGAACCGGTTTTGCCGCAATCTCGTTGAGGATCGTCAGGCAGGAGCAAAGACCATGAGATATATTTTCATCCTGCTGATCGCCTCGGTGCTCAGCATACTCGCGTTTAAATACGCGAACAATTCGCTCGGCGGCGGAGAGCTGATGGCATCGCCGATGGACGTCTCGCAGGAAACTTGATTGCGGAAGCTTAACCCCCGGCCGCTCAGAATGCGCCCACATTCAGCCGAGTAGTTCATCCAACCATTCACGCGACAGGCGCGCTTCCAGTTCTGTCGCCAGATCGTCCAAGGCCGCGTCGACACTCGCGCGATAGTTTGTCCCACCGCCATGAACGCCGAAACTTTCCAGAAGCTTGCGTCGATAGGCGTCACTTGAGAACAGTCCATGCAGATAAGTGCCGACGACGCGCCCATCGGCGGAGCCCGCACCGTCGGAGCGTCCGCCAATGCGAACCGGGGCGCGCAACGTATCCGGTCCTTGGGTGACCCCGAGATGGATCTCGTAGCCTGCCAGAGCGACGTCGTACTCAAGTGAATGGGCCTCGCTGTTGCGAACCGTCTTTTCCGGCGCCATCATGGTTTCAATATCGAGCAGGCCAAGCCCGTCTACTGTTCGAGGCGCGCCTTCGAGGCCGAGGGGATCGGCAATGCTGCGACCCAGAATCTGATAGCCGCCACAAATTCCGATCACCCTTCCGCCGCGCCGGACATGCATTGCAAGGTCCCGGTCCCAGCCGTGAGTTCGGAGTTCCTCCAAATCAGCGATCGTCGATTTGGAGCCCGGCAGGATTACCAGGCCCGCATCGACGGGCAACGGTTCACCTGCGCGAACATAGACGAGATCGACCTCCGGCTCAGCGGCGAGCGGATCCAGATCGTCGAAATTGGCAATCCGCGAAAGGACCGGCACGGCAACCTTCAAGGCGCCGCCGGTCCCCTTGACCAAGCGCTCCAGAACGACGGAATCCTCCGCTGGCAGACGGGCGGCAGCCTTAAGCCAGGGAATGACGCCGAAGCAGGGCCAGCCGGTAAAGGCGCCGATCGCTGCAAGGCCATCATCGAACAGGCTGATGTCGCCCCGGAACTTGTTGATGATGTAGCCGATGATCTGGGCACGATCCTCCTGTGGCAGGATCGTATGGGTGCCCACCAGCGAGGCAATCACCCCTCCCCGGTCGATATCACCGACGAGGACCACCGGCACGCCGGCGCGGGTAGCGAAGCCCATATTGGCGATATCGCCCGCCCTCAGGTTGATCTCGGCAGGCGAGCCGGCGCCTTCGACGATGACGAGATCCTTGCCGGCACAAACGGTCTCAAAACTTTCGAGCACTGCGCCCAAAAGCTGCGGCTTCAGCCGTTGGTAGTCGCGTCCCCTGGCCTGGCCGAAGACCCTGCCCTGGACGATGACCTGGCTACCGGTTTCGCTCTGAGGCTTGAGCAGCACCGGATTCATGTGCACGGAGGACTGCGTGCGGGCCGCAAGCGCCTGGAGCCACTGGGCGCGACCAATTTCCCCGCCGTCATCGGAGACGGCAGCATTATTGGACATGTTCTGAGGCTTAAAGGGAGCTACCTTGAGCCCCCTGTTCGCAGCCAGACGGCAGAGTCCGGCCACCAGTATCGTCTTTCCGACATCCGATCCTGTCCCCTGCAACATGATCGCTCGTGTCATCGTGTCCTGTCCTATTTCCGCCCCGGCATGGACGGCCTATTTTTCATGATCTTGCAGCGATTTCGTCGTCAAGGTTGATGCAAATGCGACACTGCGGCAGCCTGTCGCGGCCGATATTCCAACAGTTGATCATTTGCGACATTCTATGACGGATTGCGCGCTGGTGTCGGGGCGTCGCAGTGATTATCTGCCGCTCGAAAACAGCGCCCTCAAGAGCGCGGCAATTTAGGAAACACCCATGCTCTACATCCTGCAGAACCGCAATACCCTTGCCATCGCATGGAACGGCCGCGCACCACAGCGTGCGCCCGTCGCACGTTGGGAAGTTCGCAATCCACTTCAGTCTCGCAAGGGCTGATTGTCGGCTTGCCGACGGTCGGGATGTACGCCTGTCGCGAACCCGATCAGCCTCGCTGCAAAGCCTGCAAAACAAAACGCCCCGGGACGCAATACTCGATCCGGGGCGCAACCGACAGTAACGCGTCGGCCGTTCCATCTACCGCTGTAGATGTTACCGGATCGTTAGTTCGCCGCTTCAAGCGACATTTTTTCAATTTTTTTTGTGCTTGCACGAACCTGCCTTCGCGCCCGTCATATTGACGCAGCCGGGACAGGTTAGGTCTCACGTTGGATTGCAGCCAGACCAAGCTTGTGTTCCGCCTGATACAACTGCTCGTCCGTTGGGCGCATTGACCTCGCGCGGACGCCGAAATGCGGCAAAATCAGTCGCAACAATAGCTTGGCTCCGCCGCCGCTGCTGATGGGCGGGGTCGCAAGAGGTTGATTTTCGAAACCAAAGACGTAGGCTTAGTGCCGTGACACGAGGTCGACGGGCAGCAATGCTCCTCACGACAAGACCTGGTCCACTCGATGACGCACCGGGCAGACGCGTCCGGGCGTGCATTCGCATGAAGCAAAATTGGCAAGGCGATCTGCAGTAACCGCCTCTGCCCGTCCCGATGAACGCTGCAAGATAAGACTGGGAGGTCTTAACTCCATGAAGAAGCTGTTTGCTTCCACCATTCTCGCCGCGGGTCTTTACGCAGCTGCCGGCTCTGCCCAGGCTGCCGAATGCGGTGATGTTTCGATTGCCGAAATGAACTGGGCGTCGGCCGGTGTCGCCGCCTATGTCGACAAGATCATCCTGGAAAGCGGTTATGGCTGCTCGGTGACGGTTGTCACCGGCGACACGATGCCGACTTTCGCCTCCATGAATGAGAAAGGCCAGCCGGACATGGCGCCCGAGTTCTGGGTCAATGCCGTGCGTACCGCGCTTGACGAGGCTATTGCAGAAGGTCGCCTGATCCAGGCCGCCCCGCTTCTGTCTGACGGCGGTGTTGAAGGCTGGTGGATCCCGAAGTTCCTGGCCGACGAACATCCTGAAATCAAGACGGTGCAGGACGCGCTGGCCCGCCCGGAACTCTTTCCGGCCCCGGAAGATGCAACCAAGGCTGCAGTGACCAACTGCCCCTCGGGTTGGAACTGCCAGGTATCGACCGCCAATCTCTATCGCGCACTTGGCGCCAAGGAGAAGGGTTTCGAGCTGGTGGATACCGGCTCGGCTGCCGGCCTTGACGGCTCGATCGCCAACGCTTTCGAAAACAAAAAGGGCTGGCTCGGCTACTACTGGGCTCCGACCGCAATTCTCGGCAAGTACGAGATGGTGAAATTGTCCTTCGGCGTCGAGCACGACAAGGCCTCCTGGGATGCATGCACGGCCGTTCCGGACTGCCCGGACCCGAAGGTGAACGCCTATCCGGTCTCCGACGTCTACACGGTCGTCACCAAGGGCTTCGCCGAAAAGGCTGGCGTTGCCATGGATTACGTACAGACCCGCAAGTGGGACAACGCCACCGTCGGCAAGGTTCTCGCCTGGATGGAAGACAACCAGGGCACCAACGAAGACGGTGCCAAGCACTTCCTCGAAACCTATCCGGAGATGTGGACCACGTGGGTCGCACCAGAGGTCGCCGAAAAGGTCAAGGCGGCTCTCTAAGCCAGATCGATGACTAACTGCGGCGGGCCTCGTGCCCGCCGCTCTTTCTGCGAAGCGGCATGCCGCATCACGCCATTCAACGACTCCCGACGTCGCAGACGGCATGAATTCCCTTCCGGAACTCGACTAGCCTCTTGCCTCGGGAACATGGCATCGCCGCAAAGGCTCATCGCAGCGTCCCAGACGCGATAAGGGCGGGGGTCGACAAGGGGAACGAGATGGCTTCGACTTTATGTAACTACCTTCCGGAACTGCTGTGCAGGTTTCCGGAAATTGACGACACCACGATGCGTGTCGCGCGCAAAAGCATCGACGACAGCTTCAAGGGCTTCGTACGTGCCTATGGCAATGTCATCGATGCGGTGACGCATCCGCTGCAGCTCTTCTTGAACTGGCTCGAAGCGCTTTTCGTAAGCACTCCCTGGTTCGTCTTTCTGGCGGTCATGGTCCTTATCGTGTACTACGCCAGCCGCAACGTGCGGATCGTCGGCTTGACGATCATCGGCATGCTGTTCATCGGCTTCGTTGGCCTCTGGGAGGATACGATGGTCACGTTGGCCATCGTCACCGTGTCGACACTCCTCGCCATCATCATCGGCATCCCTCTGGGGATTCTTATGGCGCGATCAGACAGAGCCCAATCCATCATCAATCCGGTCCTTGACGTCATGCAGACGATGCCGAGTTTCGTCTACCTCATTCCGGTCGTCATGGTCTTCGGCATCGGCAAGGTTCCAGGCGTCATCGCCGTTGTCATCTATGCCGTTCCGCCGATGATCCGCCTCACCAATCTCGGAATTCGCCTGGTTGACCGCGAGGTCCTGGAAGCCGCGGATGCCTTCGGATCGTCGCCACGGCAGAAACTCATGAATGTGCAGATCCCGCTCGCGCTGCCAACCGTCATGGCCGGCATCAACCAGACCATCATGATGTCGCTTGCCATGGTCGTCGTCGCCTCGATGATCGGTGTCGGTGGCCTCGGCAAGAATGTTCTCCAGGCCATCTCCAACCAGTTTCTGACGATCGGGTTCCTCAACGGCTTCGCACTGGTTGCCATTGCCATCATCTTCGACCGCGCCAGCCAGGCTTATGGCAAGCGCCTTCAGCGCCACACGGAGGTGGTCCATGGCTAGTCACGACATCGAAATCCGCAACCTCTACAAAATCTTCGGCCCGAATGGCGGGGCCTTCATCGACCAGGTGAAGGCCGGCATGTCGAAGTCGGAACTCAACGAGACCCACGGACATGTGCTTGGCCTCAAGGACATCAACATCGAGATGCCCGGTGGCGGAATCACCGTCGTCATGGGCCTGTCGGGCTCCGGCAAATCGACGCTGATCCGGCACATCAACCGTCTGATCGAGCCAACGTCTGGCGAAGTTCTCTACGACGGCGTCGACGTCTGTCAGATGAACCCGCTGGAGCTTAGAGAGTTTCGCCGCCACAAGACGGCGATGGTGTTCCAAAAATTCGCACTTCTGCCACACCGCACAGTGCTCGAAAACACCGTCTATGGTCTCGACATCCAAGGCATTCCGCGCTCAAAGAGCGAGGAAATCGGTCGCCGCTGGATCGATCGCGTCGGGCTCTCGGGCTTCGAGGGCCATTATCCGAACCAACTCTCCGGTGGCATGCAGCAGCGTGTCGGTCTCGCCCGGGCGCTCTCCAACGATGCTGACATCCTGCTGATGGACGAAGCTTATTCGGCTCTCGATCCGCTGATCCGCGTCGATATGCAGACGGTTCTGCTCGATCTGCAGCAGGAATTGAAGAAGACTGTCGTCTTCATTACCCACGATCTCGATGAGGCCCTGCGTCTCGGCGACAAGATCGCCATTCTCCGCGATGGCGAAGTTGTTCAGCAAGGTTCCGGCCAGGACATCGTGCTGCAGCCGGCCGATGACTACATTTCCGCGTTCGTCAAGGAAGTGAACCGCGGCCGCGTCATCCGGCTGGATACGATCATGGGCCCCTTGACTGGAACCGCCGAAGGCCTGGCCATGCCCGGCGCAACCGTTCTTGAGGCTGCCGCACGTGTCATGACGGATGCGCGGCAATCGAGCGCAGTCGTCACCAACGACGGTGGTACGCCGATTGGACGCGTTGATCTGCAGCAGATCATTGCCGCCATGGTCACGCCAAAGAGCCACGAGGACAACCAGATCGCCGCCGAATAGCCGCGATACTCATCGACGTCTTCTCCAATACGGCCCCGCCCTCTTGCGGGGCCGCTGTCTTTTTCGAGATTGAACCCATATAAAGACTTCTTTATATGATCAGCATGACCATTAGAGGATCCGCCATGGCAACTCCTTCCAATCCGCTTTCTGAACTTCTGGCCGAAAAGGGCGTGTTGCTTGCTGACGGCGCGACCGGAACCAACCTCTTCGCTCAGGGCCTGGAGGCCGGTGAGGCACCGGAGCTCTGGAACGAGGCGCAGCCGGAGAAGATCGTCAAGCTGCATCAGGATTTCGTCGATGCCGGCGCCGACATCATCCTGACCAATTCCTTTGGCGGCACGCGCCATCGCCTGAAGCTGCACCATGCTGAAGACCGCGTCCACGAGTTGAACAAGAAGGCGGCAGAGATTGCCCGCTCAGTTGCTGACAAGGCACCGCGCAAGGTGATCGTCGCCGGCTCCGTCGGCCCGACCGGCGAATTGCTGATCCCCCTCGGTGCCATGTCCTACGAGGACGCGGTCGCCGCCTTCGTCGAGCAGATGGAAGGGCTGAAGGCCGGCGGTGCGGACGTCGCCTGGATCGAGACCATGTCGTCGCCGGATGAAATCCGCGCGGCTGCCGAAGCTGCCGTCAAGGTCGGCATGCCGTATACATTCACAGGTTCGTTCGACACGGCCGGCAAGACGATGATGGGTCTGCACCCCAAGGACATTCATGGTATTGCACCGGACATCGGCGCCGGTCCGCTGGCGGTCGGTGCCAACTGCGGCGTCGGCGCCTCCGACATCCTGCAGAGCCTGCTCGACATGACCGGTGCGAGCCCGGAGGCGACCGTGATCGTCAAGGGGAATTGCGGCATTCCGGAATTCAGGGGAACCGAGATCTTCTATTCGGGCACGCCGCCGCTGATGGCGGATTATGCACGGCTCGCCCGCGATGCCGGTGCGAAGATCATTGGCGGCTGCTGCGGAACGTCTTGCGACCACCTGGCCGCCATGCGTAAGGCGCTCGACGACTATACGCCCGGCCCTCGTCCGACGCTGGAGGTGATCGTTAACCGCATCGGGCCGCTACGCAACAAGACTGCGGACGAGAGCGGCGCTCAGGAAAGCAGCCGGCGCCCCCGCCGTCGCGGCAACTGACCGGCCAAGACAGGATCAACGAAAAGGGGCGCCCCGTGGCGCCCTTTGTGATTCCGGAATGCGATCGAGTTTCAGCCAACGAAGGCGCGTTCGATGACGAACTCGGCCGGCTTGTTGTTGGCGCCTTCAGTGAGGCCTGCTTTTTCAAGCAGTTCCTTGGTGTCCTTCAGCATGGCTGTCGAGCCGCAGATCATGCCGCGGTCGATTGCGGGATCAAGGGCGGGCACGCCGAGGTCGCTGAAGAGCTTACCATTGGCGATCAGATCGGTGATGCGGCCCTTGAAGGGGTAATCTTCGCGGGTGACCGTTGCGTAGTGCTTCAGCTTGTCGCCGACCACCTCTGCCAGGAACTCATGGTTCTTGATTTCCTCGATGAGGTCGAAGCCGTATTTCAGTTCGGCGACGTCGCGGCATGTATGGGTGAGGATGACTTCTTCGAACTTCTCATAGGTCTCGGGGTCACGGATCAGGCTCGCAAAGGGCGCGATGCCGGTGCCGGTCGAAAACATGTAAAGGCGCTTGCCGGGGGTCAGTGCATCGAGCACCAGCGTGCCGGTCGGCTTCTTGCGCATCAGCACCTTGTCACCCGGCTGGATGCGCTGCAGGTGTTGGGTCAGCGGACCATTCGGCACCTTGATCGAGAAGAACTCGAGTTCCTCGTCCCAGGACGGGCTTGCGATCGAATAGGCGCGGTAGATCGGCTTGCCCTCGACCATCAGGCCGATCATCGCGAATTCGCCCGAGCGAAAGCGGAAGCCGGCCGGACGGGTCATGCGGAAGCGGAAGAGATGGTCGGTGTAATGGGTGACGCTCAGAACCGTTTCGGCATAGACGCCTTCGGGCACGATCAGTTCGGCATTGTCGGTCTTCACAGGAGCATTCATAGGCTGTCGGTCCTATCGTTCGGTCGATTGGGAAGAGCCTATAATCCAGACCGTCCCATTCCACAATTCAGCCGGCATGCAGATTTCGCAGCCGAGATATCCATGAAAGCGAAGGCGGCATCCTTGACCGAGGTCAATTCGCCGCCTCCACATAGCAATTTTTTGATGTCTCAGGCGCCAGTGGAGCCAAGACGACGCCAGCTGAAACCACCGACCGCCTCGGACCCCCGAGCCGTCGGCTGATAGCGCTGGGCAACGCCCGTGAGACAGTTTTCGGCAAGCCTACGCTGGGCGACCGGGTTGGTCACGGCGAAGCTGTCAAAGCCGGTGCGCAGCATCAGCGGCACCTGGTCGATCAGCACGTCGCCGACGGCGCGGAGTTCGCCGGTGTAACCCAGGCGTTCGCGCAGCAGCGTTGCATGGCTGAAGCCTCGGCCATCGTTGAAGGCAGGGAAGGCAACGGCGATCAGCGCGATGCGGTCGAGATGCGGCTCGAGCTTCTTCACGTCGTCGGCCGGTGCGATCAGTACACCGAGGCCGACATCGTTGGTTTCGCCAACGGCTTCGAGGAAGGCGTCCAGCGGCAGAAGGGCCTTTTCGCCCTCCCCTGCGTTGCGCTCTTCGGTTTCTATCACCCAGATATCGCCGTCGACGAACCCGGTTTCTTTCCAGATCTTGGTCATCACTTTTCCAGTCTCACGCGGCTTCGGCAGAAGCGTTGCCGTAAAGCGCGTCCTTGAACGGCTTCGGGCCGACACGGCGATAGGCTTCGAGGAAGGTTTCCTTCGGATCGAGGCGGAGCCCGAGATAGGTATCGACGATCGTTTCGACGGCGTCCGTTACCTTTTCCGGTTCGAAGCCGCGACCAATGATCTCGCCGATCGAGGAGTTCTCGTCACCGGAACCACCCAGCGTGATCTGGTAGAGCTCGGCACCCTTCTTCTCGACACCGAGCAGGCCGATATGGCCGACATGGTGGTGCCCGCAGGCATTGATGCAGCCGGAGATCTTGATCTTGAGTTCGCCGATTTCCTGCTGGCGCTCCAGTGAGCCGAAGCGGGTGGAGATTTCCTGCGCGACCGGAATGGAGCGCGCATTGGCGAGCGCGCAGTAATCCAGACCCGGACAGGCGATCATGTCCGTAATCAGGTTGGAATTGGCGGTTGCCAGCCCAGACTTCTCAAGTGCCTGGTAGAGCGGATAGAGATCGCCTCTGGCGACATGCGGCAGGATCAGGTTCTGTTCGTGGCTGACGCGGATTTCGTCGAAGGCGTAGCGCTCGGCAAGGTCGGCGACCAGATCCATCTGGGCATCAGACGCATCACCCGGTGTGCCGCCAATCGGCTTCAGCGAAATCGTCACCATGCCGTAATCGGGATGGCGATGCGGCTGGACATTCTGCTTGACCCAGGAGGCGAAGGCCGGATCCGCCTTTTGGGCGCGGGCGAGCGCTTCCCAGCCATCCGGCCGGTCTGTCAGTGCAGGCGGGGCGAAATAGGCCTCGATGGCGCGGATATCGCCTTCCGGCAGTTTTAGTTCGCTGTCGCGGATCTGGTCAAACTCGGCCTCGACCTGACGGGTCAGTTCCTCGACGCCGGTTTCGTGGACGAGGATCTTGATGCGCGCCTTGTACTTATTGTCACGGCGACCGTGCAGATTGTACACGCGGACGATCGCGGTGATGTAGGTCAGAAGATCGGCTTCAGGCAGGAAATCGTTGATCTTCTTGGCGATCAGCGGCGTGCGGCCCTGGCCACCGCCGACATAGACGGCAAAGCCGAGCTCGCCCGCTTCGTTCTTCTTCAGCTGCAGGCCGATGTCATGCACCTGGATCGCGGCGCGGTCCGTTTCGGCGCCGGTGACGGCAATCTTGAACTTGCGCGGCAGAAAGGAGAATTCCGGATGCAGCGAGGACCACTGGCGCAGGATTTCGGCATAGGGACGCGGATCGGCGACTTCGTCGGCGGCAGCGCCGGCGAAATGGTCGGCAGTCACGTTGCGGATGCAGTTGCCCGAGGTCTGGATCGCGTGCATTTCGACGCTTGCGAGATCCTTCAGGATGTCGGGCGTGTCCGACAGTTTCGGCCAGTTGTACTGGATGTTCTGACGCGTGGTGAAGTGACCATAGCCGCGGTCATATTTGCGGGCGATATGGGCCAGCATGCGCATCTGCTTCGAATTCAGCGTGCCATAGGGAATGGCGACACGCAGCATATAGGCATGGAGCTGGAGATAGACGCCGTTCATCAGGCGCAGCGGCTTGAATGCGTCTTCCGCAAGCTCACCCGACAGGCGGCGGGCCACCTGGTCGCGAAACTGCTCTACGCGCGCCGATACGAAGGCGTGGTCGAATTCGTCATAACGATACATGTCTTACCTCAGGCCTCAAGCCGCAATGAATGCCGGGTCGGCATAACCGTGACCCTCGGCATAAGCAATGGTCGGGCCTTCCGCCCGGATACGTTCGCGCAGGCGCAAGGGGCGCAGCTTGCCGTCCTTTTCCTCGATCTCGATGACGTTCACATCGACTACGAGATTGCTGGCGAAGGCTTGCTTTCCGGCGGTTTCCAGCGCTTCGACAGCCTCAGCATGGCGGGCAACGAAGGCTTCCTGCAGCCGCTCGGTCCAGTGGCCGCTGGCGTCCAGCCAGACGGCGATGCCGTCAGTCAGGCGGTTTGCTGTCAGAACCTTGTCTACCATGTCAATTCCTCTGCGTTTCCAGTTCAGCCGTCACGCGCGCGCCCAAGGGTTCGGAGCGGCTGAAATCGGCGCCGGCGACTGCGTCGCCGATAATAACCATGACCGGACCCGTCAGCTCCGTGCGAGCCTCTAGGCCTGGCAATTCCTTGAGCGTACCGTGCAGTAGACGGCTGTCGCGGCGCCCGGCATTTTCGACCACGGCAACGGTCGTATCTTCGGCGAGGCCGCCCGCCATAAGGCGTTCGGCGACGGAGGCAGCCACCGTGCGGCCCATATAGACGGCGACTGTGGCACCCGACAGCGCAAGACGCGCCCAATCCGGCAGCACGTTGCCCTGCAAATCATGACCAGTGGTGAAGACCAGCGACGAGGATACGCCGCGCAGGGTCAGCGGCAGTTCGAAATCGGCAGCGGCAGCAAGTGCCGAGGTCACGCCGGGGACGATCTCATAAGGAATTCCTGCATCGCGAAGTGCTGCCATCTCTTCTCCGGCACGACCGAAGATCAGCGGATCGCCCGACTTCAGGCGGACAACGCGCTTGCCGGCATGACCGAGCTCGACGAGGAGCGCGTTGATCTCGCTTTGCGACTTCGAATGACAGCCCTTGCGCTTGCCGACGGGAATCCGCTCGGCATCGCGGCGGCCCATATCGACCACTTCGCGCGGGACCAAGGCATCATAGACAATCACGTCGCATTCCATCATCAGGCGATGGGCACGCAGCGTCAGCAGATCTTCCGCACCCGGGCCAGCGCCGACGAGAAACACACGACCGTCGACGCGGTCGGCGGCGACGCCCTTCAGCAGGCGGGTGGCTTCACGGCGGGCCAGGCTGATCTCGTCGGCCTCGACGTGATCGGCGACCTTGCCCTTGAAGAAATTGCGCCAGAACAGGCGGCGCGGTGCACCGCGCGGCACGAGACGGTCGACGGCGCGGCGATAGGAATTGGCGAGACGCCCTAGCTTGCCGAGCGAGCGCGGCAGCAGACGGTCGATATCGGCGCGGATCATCTGGGCGAGAACCGGGCCTACGCCTTCGGTGCCGATTGCAACGGCGATGGGCGCACGGTTTACGAGCGCCGGCGTGTAGAAATCGCAATAGTCGGGCTGGTCGACGGCATTGGCGGGGATGCGGGCAGCGCGGGCAGCGGCGACGATCTCGCGGTCGAGCGCGCCCTCGCCCGTGGCGGCAAAGACCAGACGGGCACCCTGAACTTGCGAAGGGTCGAAAGGCCCGGCGATCTGCTCGATGGCGTTCGCGGCGAGGAAGGCGGCGTAATCGGCTTCCGGAGCATCCGCATAGGCGACGATGCGTGCTTCGGTGTTTTTCAGCAGGCGTGCCTTCGCATAGGCCTCATCACCGTTTCCGAAAACGGCGGCGACTTCACCCTCGACCTTGAAGAAGGCCGGAAAGACAGAAAGCTGTTTGTCCTGCTGTGCCATGAATCATCCGTTGCCAATGGACGACACTATCGCGTCCCGGTCTTTGAAATTGAAGAAACAGAAATTCCTTCGCCCTGCCGCTTGCGTATTTCTGTCCTAGTCCCCTTGCCGATGCGAGCAAATTGCACCGCAAACGTCGAAGAACTACCCTGATTTGGCGACAATCGCTCCGACAGGGGAAAAACCGCGGATCTCCTATCATTTCCCTTTCGAAGGTCGGTTGGCAAGCGATAGTATCGCATCGCACAACAGCGGAGGGGCGCCAGATGACCACACCCGAATTGACCCGTCGCCTTCTCGACGTGATCGAATACGACATCCTGCCGCTGACGGCTAAGGGCGTTGCAGCCGGCAACAAGGTTTTCGGAGCCGCGATCCTTCGCAAGTCGGACCTGTCGCTCGTTCTCGCAGAAACCAACAACGAGCTGGAAAACCCGCTGTGGCATGGCGAGGTTCATACGTTGAAGCGTTTCTACGAACAGGGCGAGCGGCCTGATACGAGAGATCTGATCTTCCTCTCGACCCACGAACCCTGCACCATGTGCATGTCGGCAATCACCTGGGCCGGCTTCGACAATTTCTACTATTTTTTCAGCCACGAAGACAGCCGCGACGCCTTTGCCATTCCGCATGACCTGAAGATCCTCAAGGAAGTTTTCGGCCTGGAACCCGGTGGCTATCGGCGGCAGAACGCCTTCTGGCTCAGCCATGCTATGATCGAAATGGTGGCCTCCGCCAGCGATGCCGATCGCCCTGCCCTTTTTGAACAGGTAAGCCGTATCAAGGCTCAGTATGACCTGTTGTCGGAGACTTACCAGTCGTCCAAGGGCGAAAACGACATTCCGCTCAACTGAGCGATCAGACAGGACCATCATGGAAGCCTCCAAAGACATCAACCGCCTGCTCGAAATCATGGCGGCGCTGCGCCAGCCCGAGACAGGCTGCCCCTGGGACATCGTCCAGACTTTCGAGACGATCAAACCCTACACGATCGAGGAGGCCTATGAGGTGGCCGACGCCATCGAGCGCAAGGATCCGGATGATCTCTGCGAGGAGCTGGGCGATCTCTTGCTGCAGGTGGTCTTTCATGCGCGGATCGCCGAAGAGGAAGGCCTCTTTTCCTTCGGCGATGTTGTCGAGGCGATCACCCGCAAAATGATCCGCCGCCATCCGCATGTCTTTGCCCGCTCTGATGCCGATACGCCGGAGGCGGTCAAAGCGCAGTGGGACAAGATCAAGCAGCAGGAAAAGGCCGAGCGTGCCGCGCGTCGCGCCGCCCGCGGTTCAGCTGCCGATCCCGAAACCGGCTATCTCGGCTCGGTGCAGCGGTCGTTTCCGGCACTCACCGAAGCGCTGAAGCTGCAGGAACGTGCGGCCAAGGTCGGCTTCGACTGGTCGCAGGCCGCTCCCATCCTCGACAAGATCGAGGAAGAAATCGGCGAATTACGCGAGGCGCTTTCCGAAAACAGGCCTGACAAGGTCAAGGACGAACTCGGTGACCTGATCTTCGCACTGGTCAATATTGGCCGGCATGTGGGCGCGGAACCGGAGCAGGCCCTGCGCGGTACGAACACGAAGTTTCGACATCGATTCAGCTATATAGAAAGATCTCTTCAAGCATCAGGTGAAACACTGGACGGCGCGTCTCTGGAACGCATGGAAGAGCTGTGGCAGGCGGCGAAGGGCAGGTAGACGGCGGGCAAACGGCGTCCCGCAGTCAGCCGCAGCGCTATTGATGACTGCGACTGGGAACCTCCTGAGTTTCCGGGCTGTGCGTACCAATCTTGCTTAGCCGCCACCACGCGAAAGCCGTGAGAAGGAAGATCGCGGCAACCAAACCAACACTTGCAAAGCCCCATCCCGATTCCACAGCCTCCTCCACCTGTGAACCGAAAACGAAACCCACCGAAACCAGCAAGGCCGTCCAAAGCATGGCCGATGCTGCGTTCAGGACCGTGAACTTGCCCCAGGACATGCTCCCGAGGCCGACCGGGAGAGCCCCGATCGTCCGCATACCCTTGGGATATCTGTAGATAAAGATGTAGGCGCTGCCGTACTTCGCAATCAGGGCTGTCGCTCCCGCGTAAGTCCTTTCGGCGAAGCGCCACCTCTTTACCCAAGCGTCGCCGTATCGTCTGGCAACGAAGAAACGGGCCTCGTCACCCAGATAGCCACCGGTAAAGGTCACGAGCAAAACAAGCGGCAGTTCCAAAGCTTGGGCTTGAGCCGCATAGCCCGCAAACAATGGGAGGCTTCCGCTTTTCAACATGCAGTATGCAAACAGCAGGATGTAGATCCATGTCCCGTAAGCTCTTATCAGCTCGGCCAAACCGTCCATTTCACTTCACCACATCAATGTAACGCATCAAACAACCAGCGTCGTAGATACGGTCTACGCGTTCTATCGGATCTTGCTCTCCCCCTGATCCGCCTGGTGAATGAATGGTCGTTGACCGCTGAGGTCGGTTTGGCTGCGCAGACCCCACACTTCGGAAGATCCGGTGTTCGGCGGAAATGCTTTTGAAGCGGCTGCGACCGGCATCATGGCATCGGGGCGAGACCCAGCTGGGTGATACAAGCGCCGTCCCCACGGGCGCAACACTGTGTGTGCCGGACGGATGCCACATCACCACAGAGGCTCGCAAACAGGCGGTGAAAGACCGCGCCATGCCAGGGGCATCCGGGCGTGGCGAGCGGGTTCGTGGCGATCACCAGTGTGACGGTCGGGCGGTTCCATCCGGTCACCCTGCCCTCAAAGCGGCCGCTGCCGGCAAAGGTCCAGGCGTGGCGGGTAATGGCGGATACGAGCAGGCGCGAGGACAGCCCGGCCGGCAGCTTTGGCAGGATTTGCCGCGCAAATGGCGGAATGCGATTTTCCAGGATGTAGTGTCCCGTGCGATGTCCGGCCTCGGCCAAGACACGATCGGCTTCGGCGCGCGGGAGCGTTGCCTGAATGGCGGCAAAGAGCGCCACGGGCTCGTGCTCGTTTAACATTGTCGTGGGCAGCGCACCGATATAGTGCCCGAGCCCGGCTGCCTCGAAAATCAGACGTGCGACACCGGGCCCATGGAGCGCGGACAGGGCCTGAGCTGTCTGGATGATCGCGTTCGGACCGATGCGGGCTGGCGGCCTCGCCGCAGGCGTCCGCTGCGGCTCGGCGTCGGCGAACAGCCGTGCCAGGCCCCGGTCAGACGTGGACATCGTGGCTCTCCGGCCCTCCGCCGCAGGCCATGACGGGGGTGCGGGCTTCTTCCGCCTCGCCGGCCTTGCGGGCGCGCAGCTGGCTTGCGCGGTCGGAGGCCGCCTGCCAGTCGGCCATCTGGGCTGGTGCGATCTTGCGGCTCATGTCGAAGCCAAAATCGACCTTTTCCTTCGATTGCGGCCCCCAGTAATTGTGCTTGCCGAGGTCATAGAACTTGCGCTCGAAGCCAGCCTTCATGAAGGCCTTGAGGCAGCCCAGCAGATAGCGGCGGCGAAAACCCTTGCCGCGCCAGGGGTAATGGAAGAGCGCCTTGATCATGTAGAAGCGGCGGTAGTTGTTCATCACACGGTCGAGCAGTTCGGCGCGGTCCATGGCATCCGGTTTCATGATCGGCGTCACGAAATTGTATTTCGAGAAGTCGAAGATCTCGACCTTGTCGCCCAATTCCTGGAAGAGCGGCGAGAAGGGCCAAGGCGTGTACATGGCCCAGTTGGCGAGATCCGGGTTCCAGTCGCGCGCCATGCGATAGGTTTCCTCCAGCGTCTCCGCCGTCTCGTTCTCAAGGCCAACGATGAACTGCGCCTCGGTGAAGATATCGGCTTCGCGCAGCAGGCGGATCGCCTTCTTGTTCTCGGCGACCTTGGTCTCCTTGTTGAAGCGATCGAGCTTCAGCTGGGCGGCGGCTTCCGTGCCGAGCGAGACATGCACGAGGCCGGCCTTGCGATAGAGGGCGAGATATTCCTCGTCTCGGATAATGTCGGTGACGCGGGTGTTGATGCCCCATTTCACCTTGTCCGGCAGACCGCGGGCGATCAGCTCCTCGCAGAAGGCAATGAACTTCTTGCGGTTGATCGTCGGTTCCTCGTCGGCGAGGATGAAGAAGCCGACCTGGTGGTCGTTGACCAGCTTTTCGATCTCGTCGACCACCTTCTTCGGATCGCGGATACGATAGTCGCGCCAGAACTTCCATTGCGAGCAGAAGGAGCAGGTGAAGGGACAGCCACGCGCCATATTGGGGATCGCGACCCTGACGCCAAGCGGCACATAAATGTATTTTTCCCATTCGAGCAGCGTCCAGTCCGGCTCGACGGCATCGAAATTCTTGACGGTGGGTGCCGCTGGCGTCGCGATGATCTTGCCATCGTCGGTGATGTAGGCGAGGCCCTTGATCCCTGCCCTCGCCTCTTTCCAGTTCCCGGCTGCAAAGGCGTGGGCGAGTTCGACGATGATCTCCTCGCCTTCGCCACGGACGATGACGTCGATATAGGGCGCCTCAGTCAAAACCTGCTGGTACATGAAGGTGGCATGGATGCCGCCGAGGACCCGGAGTGCCCCCGGGCAGACCTCTTTCGCGATCTCCAGGCAGCGCTCGGCCATGTAGATTGACGGAGTGATTGCGGTGCAGCCGATCAAGTCCGGCTGCAGGCGGCGCAATTCCTCGCGTAGCCGGTCTTCGGTCATGTCGTTGGTCATGGCATCAAGGAAATGGATGTCGGTGAAACCCGCGGATTTCAGCGCGCCTCCGAGATAGGCGACCCAAGCGGGTGGCCAATTGCCGGCGATCTCGGCACCGCCGGAATGGTAGTTCGGATGAATGAAGACGACGCGCATGACCACCTCCCATGTGTGTAAACAAAAGTTGACACATATGGCCGAATGATCAGTTGACCTGGATCAAGCCGCAAGGTCGGCTTTCAGCGCTCCCAGTCTTCCCTTACGGAAGGCTTGAGACCACCGAGCTTGCGTTCGAGCTCATTGGCTTGCCGATCGGTCAGGCGCACATCAAGGCTGACGGAACCGTCCTCGTTGTCCTCACGGCCGTCGACGATGCCGTTTTCGTAAAGCCAGGAAATCACGGAATGCTTGTCGCTGGGAATGGTGATTGTCGCTTCGGTCAGCACGCCGGAGAGGCGCTGCGAGATCACGTCGAGAAGCATATCGACACCCTCGCCGCTGATGGCGGAGACGGGCAGGACATTCTCTCGACCGGCCGCCTTTTGCAGCAGGCCGTCGTGGTTTTCCGGGTCGAGCCGGTCGATCTTGTTCCAGACTTCGAGGATGCGCTCTGAGCGTTCCTTCTCGTCAATGCCAAGATCATCGAGAATGCGCAGAACATCGGCTGACTGGGCACCATTGTCCGGGTCAGACATGTCGCGGACATGCAGGATCAGATCGGCTTCCAGCACTTCTTCCAGCGTCGCGCGGAAGGCGGCGACGAGGTGGGTCGGCAGGTCCGAGATGAAACCGACGGTGTCTGACATGATCACGGTACGGCCATGCGGCAGCTTCATGCGGCGAAGAGTCGGGTCAAGCGTAGCAAACAGCATGTCTTCGGCAAGCACGCCGGCACCGGTGATGCGGTTGAACAGCGTCGACTTGCCGGCATTCGTATAGCCAACCAGAGCCACGATCGGATGCGGCACCTTGCGGCGCTTGGCGCGGTGCAGCTGGCGGGTGCGGACCACCTGTTCTAGCTCGCGCTCGAGCTTGATGATCTTGTCCTGCAGCTGGCGGCGGTCGGCTTCGATCTGGGTTTCGCCCGGACCACCCATGAAGCCCGCACCACCGCGCTGGCGTTCAAGGTGGGTCCAGGAGCGGACCAGACGGCCCTTCTGGTAGTTCAGGTGGGCGAGTTCGACCTGCAGGGTGCCTTCCTTGGTGGAGGCACGACGACCGAAAATTTCGAGGATGAGGCCGGTGCGGTCGATGACCTTGGCGCCCCATTCCTTTTCGAGATTGCGTTGCTGGACAGGCGTGAGCGGGTGGTCAACAATCACGAGACCGGCATCGTGCTCGTCGAGCAGCGCCTTAATCTCCGCGATCTTGCCGGTGCCGAGCAGCGTGGCCGGGCGCGGCTGGTTGACCTGAACAATCAGACCCTGAACGATGGTTAGGTCGATGGCACGAGCAAGGCCGATCGCCTCTTCAAGGCGCGCTTCGTTGGACCGGCTCGGCGCCGGCGGAGCGCCTTCAGGCAGTCCTTGCGACTTCGCCTGCTTCAGGACGGGCACGAGCACGAGCGCTCGCATGTCATCCCGGCGCTTTTCGTCCTCCGGGATGATCGAATCGTTCTTTGTATCGCGGCTGGTTATGATCTCAGTCCTGTCCGGAAGAGGCGTCGTCGCTCTCGAACATCGACATCGGCTGGCCCGGCATGATGGTCGAGATGGCGTGCTTGTAGACGAGCTGTGAATGGCCGTCACGACGCAGGAGAACGCAGAAATTGTCGAAGGATGTCACAACACCGGTGAGCTTCACGCCGTTGATCAGGAAGATCGTCAACGAAATCTTCTGCTTGCGAACGGTATTGAGGAAAAGATCCTGCAGATTCTGAGAACGTTCCGCCATGGCGCCGCTTCTTTCTTTCTTGCCGGTCCTTTGTCGACCGGTGTGATTATTGTTTGGTAACTGCTCAGCGCCGGGAAAATGCCCCTCGTCCCTTCGCCGAAAAAACGTGGTATCAAATCACCGTCTTCTCCGCAACGTCGAAAAAGGTCGAACGAATACGCTCGGCCATGGCGCCGGGATGACCGTTTCCGATCGCCTGCCCGTCGATTTCGACAATCGGAAAACAGATGCTGGTGGCGGCGGTGATGAAGACCTCGCGCGCAGCCAGCATTTCCTCGCGGGAGAATTCGCGCTCCTGCACGGCGATACCCAAGTTGGCCGTCACGTCCATCAGGCCTGTGCGCGTGATACCGCGCAGGATGCCGTGTTCAGCGGGGCGGGTGACGAGCACGCCATCCTTGTCGACGATCCAGACATTGGTCGCTGCCCCCTCCGTCACCATGCCGCGCGAATCGATATAGATCGCTTCCTGCGCCCCCTTTTCCTTGGCCGCCTGGCGGGCCATGGCATTGGGCAGGAGGCCGACGGTCTTGATGTCGACGCGGTCCCATCGGTTGTCCGGCAGAGTGATCGCCTTCAGTCCCGTCTCGTTCTTCTTCGCGATTACACAGGGATCGGTGATCTTGGCAGTGATCACGAGGCTCGGCGGCGTTTCGGCTGAGGGGTAGACATGATCGCGCCGGGCCACACCACGCGTCACCTGGAGATAGAAGAGACCGTTCTTCACACGATTGCGGCGCGCCACTTCGCGGATGACCTGGGTCAGGGCCGCGCGGCTCATCGGGCTCTTCATCCGCAGCTCTGAGAGCGAACGATCAAGACGGTCGAGGTGCCGTGTCAGATCGACGATCACCCCATGGCGAATTTCGCAGACTTCGTAGACCCCATCGGCGAACTGGTAGCCGCGATCTTCGATATGCACCGCCGCGTCGGCATGGGGCAGGTAACGGCCATTGACATAGGCGATGCGTGGCATGGGGTTGGTTCTTTCAGAAATACTGGATCGATACGCGGAAGAGTTGCTCAACATGGCGTACGGCGTCGGCAGCTGCAAACATGACCACGCGATCCTTCGCCTTGATCTTGGTTTCGCCATCCGGACGAATCACGGTCTTGTCGCGCAGGATCGCGCCGACGCGCAGTCCGGGCGGCAGTTCGAGCTCGCGGAAAGGCTTACCGACCAGCGGCGAAGTCTCAAGCGCCTCGGCCTCGATCACCTCGGCCTTGCCTTTCTGGACGGCATAGACGGCGCGGATACGGCCCTTGCGCACGTGCTGAAGTACGCGAGAAATCGTTACGGCACGCGGGTTGATATGGGCATCGATGCCGATCGAGGTGGCCAGATCATGAAAGGACGGGCTGTTGATCAGCGCCATACCCGACTTGCAGCCCAGGCGCTTGGCCATGGCGGCACTCAGGATGTTCGTCTGGTCATTGTTGGTGAGCGTCACCATCAGATCGGCATCCTGGATGTCGGCCTGCTGGAGGATGTTCTGGTCGAGCGCCGATCCGTGCAGCACAATGCCGTCCTGCAGCTGATCGGATACGGATAGCGCACGCTCGCGGTCGTTCTCGATGATCTTCAGACGCGTCTTTGGCTGCATCTGCTCGATAGACTTGGCGACGTAGTAGCCGATATTGCCGCCGCCGGCGATGACGATACGGGCGGCTTCCTGTTCCTCATGGCCGAAGAGACCAAGCGTCCGACGGGCGTGGTCCCGCTGGCAGATGACATAGGCGAGGTCGCCGACCTGCAGGTGGTCCTGCGAGCGAACGACATGCAGGCGGCCATTGCGCCAGATGGCGCAGACAGTGGCCATGAGATCGGGGAAGAGTTCGCTGAGTTGATTGAGCGGCGTATCCACCACCGGGCAATCTTCCATGCACTCGATGGCAAGCATCGCAATATGGTCGTCGGCAAAACGGACGATGTCGGTGGCGCCGGGGAAGGAAATCCGGCGCAACACCATCTTCCCGACTTCGATCTCGGGCGAGATGGTGACGTCGATCGGCAGATTGTCACGACTGAAGAGATCGGAATATTCGGGACGTAGATAGTTTTGCGAGCGTATGCGGGCAATCTTGGTCGGAACGTTGAAGAGAGAATGTGCGACCTGGCACGCCGTCATGTTGATCTCGTCATACAGCGTGACGGCGATCAGCATTTCGGCCTGGTCGGCACCGGCGCGCGCCAGCACGTCCGGATGGGCGCCGTGCCCGACATAACCGCTGACATCAAGGGTCTCGGTGATGTGGGAGACGAGCGATGCCGAGGTGTCGATCACCGAGACGTCGTTGCCCTCCTGGGAGAGGCGTTCGGCAATACCGTAACCGACCTGGCCCGCGCCGCAGATGATGACTTTCATGGCAAGCTTCCTGCCCCAGGTTCGCGTCTACCGGATTCGTTTCGCCCGCTTATACGCCAAGCGATTTCAGTTTGCGATGGAGGGCCGAGCGTTCCATGCCGACGAATTCCGCGGTCCGCGAAATATTGCCACCGAAGCGATTGATCTGGGCAATCAGATAGTCACGTTCGAACATCTCGCGCGCTTCTCGCAGCGGCAGCGTCATTATGTGGGTATCGTTACGCGCGGACACCTTTGGCAACATGTCGGAGAGATCCTGCGGCAGCATTTCAGCGCTGATCGGCGCATCAGGACTGTCGCCCTGAGCCAGAATCATCAACCGCTCGATGTTGTTGCGCAGCTGGCGGATATTGCCCGGCCAGTCATTGGCCTGCAGAACCGCCATCGCGTCATCACCGATCTTGCGCTGGCGGATGCCGGCCTGCTCGGAAACCTGACGCATGAACATGTCGACGAGGAAGGGAATGTCCTCGCGGCGCTCGGCGAGTGCCGGCACCTTGACCGGGACCACGGCTAGGCGATGAAACAGGTCCTCGCGGAAACGGCCTTCGGCGATCAGGCTTTCCAGATTGTAGGCGCTCGACGAGATGATGCGCACATCGACCTTGACGCGCTTGGATCCGCCGACGCGCTCGAACTGCTGTTCGACGAGTACACGCAGGATCTTGTTCTGCGTTTCGCGTGGCATTTCGCCGATTTCATCGAGATAGAGAATGCCCCGATGGGCCTCTTCGAGCGCACCGATCCGGCGCGGCTGACCAGGCGTGCCCTCGGTGCCGAACAATGCCATCTCCATGCGATCAGGCGTGATCGCCGCGGCGTTCAGAGACACGAAGGGACCAGCCGAGCGGTTCGATCGCTTGTGGATCATGCGGGCTACCAGTTCCTTGCCCGAACCGGAGGGGCCGAAGATCATTATGCGACTGTTGGTCGGCGCGATCTTTTCTATCGTCTGGCGCAACTGCGACACGGCGACCGAAGTGCCGATCAGTTCAATCGCGTCCCCCGTACGGCGCTTCAATTCGGAGACCTCGCGTTTCAGCTTGGAATTCTCCAGCGCGCGCTCGGCAATCAGAATCAGCCGATCCGCCTTGAATGGCTTCTCGATGAAGTCGAAGGCGCCCCGCTTGATCGCCGAGACGGCGGTCTCCACATTGCCATGCCCCGAGATCATCACCACAGGCAGGTCGGGATGGCGCAGCTTGATCTCGTCGAGTAGCGCCAGGCCATCGAGTCGGCTGCCCTGCATCCAGATGTCGAGGAAGACCAGACGCGGCACGCGATCCGAAATGGCCGCCAAAGCGCTATCGGCATCGTGCGCGGTGCGGGTTTCATGTCCTTCGTCGCTCAGGATGCCAGAGACGATCTCGCGAATGTCTTCTTCGTCGTCCACTACGAGAATATCAGAGGCCATGGACCTTTTCCTTATCGCTTTCAGTCTCGATGGCGGTCGCGTCTGCCCGCGGCAGAATGATGCGTATCATCGCGCCCCTGCCCCGGTCGAAATCGGCCGGCGCGTCGTGCAGTTCAAGCTGCCCGCCATGCTCTTCAATAATCTTCTTCACGATCGCCAGTCCAAGGCCGGTGCCCTTCTCGCGCATCGTCATGTAGGGTTCAAGAATCCGATGACGGTTCTCGCTCGGTAGCCCGCGGCCATTATCGATAACATCGACAATGAACCGATCCTGGTCACCGTCGAAGGCGGACCGAACCAGGATCTTGCCGCCCTCGCCAAGTTCGTCCTTCGGCACGGCCTCGATCGCCTCGACGGCGTTCTTGACAATGTTTCCGACCGCCTGCGCCAGCATCCGTGCGTCGAAGTTCCCTTCGAGCGGCTCGGTGCCAAAGTCCCGCTGGAACTCGATTTCAGCGCTGCCGATCTCGCGCAGGAAGACGGCGTCCGTCAGGATCTCGCGCAAATCGGAGCGTTGCTTCGTCGGCTTCGGCATGCGGGCAAAGGCCGAAAACTCGTCGACCATGCGGCCGATGTCTTCGACCTGTCGGACGATGGTATCGGTGCACTGGTTGAAGACGGCCTTGTCATCTTCAGCAATCTGCTTGCCGTAGCGACGCTTGAGGCGTTCGGCCGACAGTTGGATCGGCGTCAGCGGGTTCTTGATCTCATGTGCGATGCGCCGTGCAACGTCGGCCCAGGCCGTCGAACGCTGGGCGACGACCAGATCGGTGATCTCGTCGAGGGTGATAACATAGGAATCGACCGAGCCCCGCGTCTCTTCGCGCGTGACCTGCACATTGAGCGTGCGCTCCTTGCCGCCGCGGATCATGTTGATCTGCTCGCGATAGCCACCGCGATGACGGACGGCGGCTTCCGCGAGAATGCGATCCACTTCTGGAGCCACGAGAGCGAGCTTTTGCCCGATCAGTTGCTCGGAGGGCAGTGCCAGGAAATACTCGGCTGATGGATTAACGATCGTGATGATCCCGTCGTCCTCAACGCCGATGACGGCGGCCGTGACACCGGACAAGACCGCTTCGATGAAGCGGCGGCGGTCATCGACCTCATCCTTCGCCTCGAGGATCTCATCGCGCTGCGAACGGATCTGCGAGACCATCTTATTGAAGGTCCGCGACAGGCTTCCGACGTCGCCATCGGCCGCGCGTACCGGCACGATGACGTTGAGGTTCCCCGAAGCGATGCTATCGGCCGCCCCGATCAACAGTCGGATCGGTCTGACGATCCGGTCAGCAACTGCAATCGCCGTCCAGATAGCCGCAAGCAGGACGATTAGGGCAAAGCCGAGATAGAGAATGGCAAACGCGATCTGTAGCGTCGTCCGGCCGTCTTCCATCGATTGGTATTCGGCGGTGTTCTCCTCCATCAGGCGCATGGCTTGCATGACCTTCGGATCGACGGCGCGTATGGTGTAAAGGAATGTGCCGGAAATGCTTTCCAGCTTAATGATGGCGCCGACGAGGTTGGTCACGCCAGGCGGGATCAGCGTCGGCTGGCCGGAAGCGGCGCTGCCAAGGGCATCGCGCGGAATGGCCGGAAGGGGCTTGTCCGTATCGATATCGGCCTGGCTGATTGCCGAACCGTCCTCGCGCACCAGAAAGGCTCCCAGCATGCCGCGGCCCCGGGCCTGGCGTGTCATCAGATCCACAAAGCCCTGGCGGTCGAGGTAGAACAGGGCGCGGTTGCGCTCGAGGTCGTTGGCCATCGAGATGGTCTGCCCCTGCAGATAACTCGCGCTTTCCAGCATATAGGCCTGGGCGACGTTCATCGACGATGAGACGATCGACTGCGTTCTGATCGAGAACCAACGATCGAGGCCGACATTGAGCGTGATCGACGCGAAAATCGCGACCAGGATCGCCGGCGTGATCGCGATGATGGAAAACAAGGCGACGATTCGCACATGCAGACGCGCGGCGGCACGTCCTCGGTTGCGTGCCTTGAAGAGACGCATCACCTCACGTCCGATCAGGAACATCAAGCCGACGATGAACAACGAATTGATGACCGCAGACGCGATCAGGACCTCAGAGGTTGGCTCGATTGCCGTGAGGCCCAGCAAGATCGGCAGCGTCAGTGACGCACAGAGAAGCGCACCGCCAGCCAAGAGAAGGCCGGGCAGTGCGAAGGATGCGCGACGATCCTGCGCCAATGCGCTGTCGACGTCTGCGGCGGAGGCAGTCCTCACGCGTGCCATCATTTTCCCCCGGATCCGCGAAACCGGATCTCGTTGCTGCGGCGACTTCTCGATCGCGGCAATTCTCTATGCTGTAATGCTCCGACGAGCCTGCCTCGCGCCGACAGCGCGTCAGGCCGCGAAGCAACGTGGCTTTTGAGCAACGCATTGTGGCGAAATTGCAACGGCGGCTTGGACCTTGTCAAGCCGAGCGGGAACTGCGGTAAACCGACACGCCGAGCTCGCGGATCTTCTTGCGCAGCGTGTTGCGGTTTAGGCCGAGCAGATCGGCCGCCTTGATCTGGTTGCCACGGGTGGCAGTCAGAGCGGCGAGGATCAGCGGATACTCCATCTCGGTCAGAACCCGGTCGTACAGACCCGATGGCGGAAGCGCTTCACCGAAGGATGCGAAATAGGTCCGCATGTTTTCTTCGACAGCCTGGGAGATCGTCATCGTGCCCGAGGGCATGCCGACCTTAGCGATCGGGCTGTCGGCGACATCGGCGCGCAGTTCCTGCTCGACGATTTCACGGGCGATAACATCCTGTGGGTAAAGCGCCATCAGTCGGCGAACCACGTTTTCCAACTCACGCACGTTGCCGGGCCAGGGATAGGCCTTCATTACCTCCAGCGCCTCGTGATCGAAACGCTTGGGATCGAGGCCTTCTTTTTCGCCCTGCTGAATGAAGTGTCGGACGAGATCGGGGATATCTTCGGCGCGGTCGCGAAGCGGCGGCAGGCGCAGTGGCACGACATTCAGTCGATAATAAAGGTCTTCGCGGAAGAGGCCCTGATTGATCGACTGTTTCAGATCCTTGTTGGTTGCCGCCACGATACGGACATCGGTGCGGATCGGGGTGCGACCACCGACGGTCGTGTATTCGCCCTGCTGCAGGACGCGGAGCAGACGGGTCTGGGCGTCCATCGGCATGTCGCCGATTTCATCGAGGAAGAGTGTGCCGCCTTCAGCCTGCTCGAATCGGCCTGTCGAGCGATTCTGCGCACCGGTGAAGGCGCCCTTCTCATGACCGAAGAGTTCCGACTCGATCAGATCCCGCGGGATGGCCGCCATGTTGATGGCGACGAACGGACCGTTCCGACGCTTGCCGTAGTCATGCAGCGCCTTGGCGACCAGTTCCTTGCCGGTGCCTGATTCGCCGGTGATCATCAGCGTCAGATCCGTCTGCATCAGACGCGCGAGAACCCGGTAGATTTCCTGCATGGCCGCCGAGCGGCCGACGAGAGGCATGCCATCCTGCATGTCATCATCAAGACGGGCCGGACGCTTTTTCGGTTCGGACAGGGCACGGCCGATGATCGCGATCAGCTCGGTCAGGTCGAAAGGCTTCGGCAGATAATCATAGGCTCCCTTTTCGGAAGCTTTGATCGCGGTCATGAAAGTGTTCTGGGCGCTCATGACCAGCACCGGCAGATCCGGCCGCGCCTTTTTGATGCGTGGCAAGAGATCGAAGGCATTTTCATCGGGCATGATGACATCGGTGACGACGAGGTCGCCCTCGCCCGCCGAAATCCAGCGCCAGAGGGTCGCCGCGTTGGAGGTGATCCGGACATCGTAGCCGGCACGGCTCAGCGCCTGGTTCAGGACCGTGCGGATCGCAGCATCGTCATCTGCTACAAGGATCGTCGCTGTCATCAGTTCGTTCCCGTGGATTTTGGCAAAGGCGCATCTTCAAGCGCCGTCTCTTTCGACATGGGCATCAAGACCCGGAATGTGGTGCGGCTCGCCTGGCTGTCACATTCGACGATGCCGCCATGGGCACCGATGATCTTGGCGACGAGCGCCAGACCGAGACCCGAGCCATTCGTCTTCGTCGTGATGAAGGGGTCGAAGAGATGCGGAAGCAGGTCGGACGGCACGCCGGGGCCGTTGTCATGGACGCAGAATTCGAGCGGCAGGGAGATCTTTTCTCGCGAGCCGGCGACCGACAGCCGGATGCCGGGACGATAGGCCGTGGTCAGCTGGATTTCGCCGTCGGAGCGCTCGCCGATGGCCTCGGATGCATTCTTCACCAGGTTCAGAAAGACCTGCACCAATTGATCCCGGTTGGCATAGACCGGCGGCAGCGAAGGGTCGTAATTCTCGGTGATCCTGATATTGCGGGCAAAGCCAGCCTTGGCCACCGCCTTCACCTGATCGAGGACTGAGTGGATGTTGATCGACTGACGGTCGACAGGCCGCTCGTCGGAAAAGACCTCCATGCGATCGACCAACGAGACGATACGATCCGTCTCGTCGCAGATCAGGCGGGTCAGCGCCCGGTCTTCGTCTGTGACGGCTGTCTCGAGCAGCTGCGCAGCACCGCGGATACCGGAGAGCGGGTTCTTGATCTCATGCGCCAGCATGGAGGCAAGTCCGGTCACCGAGCGCGCGGCTGCGCGATGGGTCAGCTGGCGGTCGATCTTGTCGGCCATCGAGCGTTCCTGGAAGACCACGACGACATTGCCAGGCTGGCTAAGAACAGGTGCGACATAGAGGTCGACGAGCTTTTCCTGGCCGAGGCGTGGCGAACTCAGGTCGACGCGGTATTCGTTGACCGGCGCGCGGCGTTCGCGCACCTGCTCGATCAGCGACAGCAGCGGACTGCCGAAGGGGATGAATGTCGAAATGCGGTAGCGGGCAAGATGCGTGGCGCTTGCGCCAAAAAAGGCCTCGGCCTCCCAATTGGCGAAAGCGATGTGCCCATTGGCGTCCACCATCACCACCGGATTCTGGATGGCGTTGAGCACGGCCATGGCAAGGCCACCGCTCTTGTCATTCGCCGTCATGCGGCCTCCTGTCTGGCGCGCGCGCCATCGTTCTCCGAGAGTGCCCGCTGCAAGGCCTCGACAACGAAGTCCTGATCCTTCGATGTCATGATGGATGCCTTGGCCTCCGGTGCGAGTTCCGGCGCGTGGCGATCGAGATACCAGCCGAGGTGCTTGCGGGCGTGGCGCACGCCGACTTCGGCACCATAGTGTTCCAGCATTGCCAGATAGTGCCCGACGACGACGTCGGATATCTCGGACGCAGCAGGTCCCGCATGCCCCGCGAGGACGCCGGCATGCCATGGGCGACCCTGGCAACCGCGACCGATCATGACGGCATCGGCGCCGGAGCGTCGCAGGATCTCTTGGGCATCCTCGACCGTTTCGACGTCGCCATTGGCAATCAGCGGAATCCGGATGGCGTCACGGACGGCGGCGATCGCGTCCCAATTCGCCTTGCCCTCGTAAAACTGCATTCGGGTGCGGCCATGCACGGTGATCAGTTGCACACCTGCGGCCTCGGCTCGGGCCGCAATGTCGGACGCATTGATTGAGGTTTCATCCCAGCCGAGACGCATCTTGACCGTCACCGGGATCTTTACCGTCTTGACGGTCGCCTCGATCAGAGACAGGGCGTGGTCCGGTTCGCGCATCAGGGCCGAGCCAGCATAACCGCCAATCACCTTTTTCGCCGGGCAGCCCATGTTGATGTCGATAATATCGGCACCATTGGCCTCAGCGATCACCGCCGCTTCGGCCAGCCATTTTGCCTCACGTCCGGCAAGCTGCACCATATGCGGGGTGAGCCCTGCCCCTTTCAGCCGTGACCAGCTTTCGGCTGCGTTGAACACAAGTTCGCGGCTCGCCACCATTTCCGTGACCACGAGGCCCGCGCCGAAACGGAAGGCAAGCTGGCGGAACGGCAGGTCCGTGACGCCCGACATCGGCGCAAGCACGATACGGTTCCGAACGGGAACCGGGCCGATGCTGAAGGGCGTGTCCAACGCGACGGAATTCAAATGATTATCTTTCAGGCAAAGGACAGATTTGCACTATTTTTAGCCAGCCTTCTCTGACTTGCCAAGAGGCAAAGCTCATCGTTCGACAAAAATTCGTGCAAATGCTGGAAAAGCCGATAGCGAGCCGATAGAGCACGGTTGCGAAGGAAATGTGTCATGGACCAGGCGAGGCAATGGAGCAAGAGCGGAGCGGAACAATCGGGATTGTCGTGGTTGCTGCCGGCCGAGGTGAACGCGCCGGCGCATCCATCGAAGGGCCGAAGCAATACAGGCGCATTGGCGGCAAACCGGTCATCTGGCATACGCTGAAGTGCTTTCTCGACTGGCCCAAAAGTGGCCCCATCGTGCTCGTCATCCACCCGGAAGATCACGGACTGCTGGAAGCCGCCATTGTCGATCTGCCCACCCGGGATTCCTTGATCGTGGTCGAAGGCGGCGCCACCCGCCAGGCTTCAGTGCTCAACGGATTGCAGGCCTTGCACGACCGGGGCGTTCGGCATGTTATGATCCAGGACGGTGTGCGTCCCTTCGTGGACGAGGCTCTTCTCGACCGGATCGCGGCCGAACTCGAAGCGGGAAAACCGGCCGTGCTGCCCGCCATACCCGTGTCGGACACAATCAAGCGCGGCGACGCCGCGAGCCTCGTCACTGGTACTGTGCCGCGCAAGGATCTTTACGCTGCGCAGACACCGCAAAGCTTTGACTACGCGACAATTCTCGCCGCCCACGAGCGCGCAGCGACCGAACAAGCCATAGACTTCACGGACGACGCCTCGATCGCGGAATGGGCTCGTATCCCCGTCCAGTTGGTCGAGGGGTCAATCGACAATGTCAAACTGACCGTAAAGAGAGATATCGCCATGGCCGACGAGAAACTGAAGGGTAGCGCCCTCCCCGACGTTCGCACTGGAAACGGCTATGACGTACACCAACTCGAGCCCGGCGATGGCGTCACGCTCTGCGGCATCTTCATTCCACATGATCAGAGGCTGAAAGGCCATTCGGACGCTGATGTCGCGCTGCATGCCTTGACAGACGCCCTGCTTGCCACCTGCGGTGCAGGGGATATCGGCGATCACTTTCCGCCGTCGGACATGCAGTGGAAGGGCGCGCCGTCGCGCATCTTCCTCGAACACGCAGCGCGGGTCGTGCGCGGCGCCGGCGGCACAATCATGAATGCGGATATTTCGCTAATTGCCGAAGAACCTAAGATCGGGCCGCATCGTCAGGCGATGCGCGAGAAGCTCGCCGAGGTCCTCGACATTTCGCTCGATCGCTGCTCGGTGAAGGCGACGACCAACGAGAAGATCGGCTTCATCGGTCGGCGCGAGGGCATCGCCGCCATCGCCACGGCAACCGTCGTCTTTCGGGGAACGGCCTGATGGGGCTCTATCCGGGAGATATCGAGCAGCAGGCCGCAGCGATCATCGCGGCCTATCGGGATCTCGGCTGGATGATTGCGACGGCCGAGTCCTGCACGGGTGGCCTGATCGCCGGCGCGCTGACGGAGATTGCCGGCTCATCGGCGGTCGTTGATCGTGGCTTCGTCACCTATACGAACCAGGCGAAGATGGAATTGATCGGCGTTTCGAGCGCAACGATTGAAGCTTTCGGAGCCGTCTCGAAAGAGACCGCGCTGCAGATGGCGCAAGGCGCCTTGATCCGTTCGCACGCGCATGTGGCGGTCGCTGTGACCGGCATTGCTGGACCGGGTGGCGGATCGGCTGACAAGCCTGTCGGATTGGTGCATCTCGTGCTTCGGAGCCACAGCGGGCATATTGATCACCGGGAGATGCGCTACGGCGATATCGGCCGCGATCAGGTGCGGCTCGCCACCGTCAGGACAGCACTCGACATGCTAGCTGGCGCCGCTTAGACGCCTGCGTAAATCTTGTCGGCGCGCGCCTCGAAGGCTTCCGAAAACATGCGGAAGGCGCGGTCGAACATCGAGCCCATCAGCGCGCCGAGGATGCGGTTCTTGAACTCGTAGTCGATGTAGAAATGAACCGAGCAGGTGCCCTCGCCGGCTTCTTCGAACCGCCAGCGATTATCGAGATACCGAAATGGACCTTCGATGTATTTGACATCGATGGCGCGCTCGGCTGCCGTCAGCAGAACCTGCGTCGTGAAGGTCTCGCGGATCGCCTTGTAGCCCACGGTCATGTCGGCGAGCAGCAGTTCCTTGCCGTCGCGTTCGCGGCGCGAGCGAATGCTCAGCGCCTCGCATAGCGGCAAAAATTCCGGGTAGCGCTCGACGTCGGCGACGAGAGCGTACATACGTTCGGGTGAGTGCTTGACGAGGCGGCGGGTTTCGAACTGTGGCATGCTTGCGACTTAATGAGGAAGCCCCGCAAGATCAAGCAGGTGCGCCATTTCGCCATGGGATTTCAGGGTGACTACGGGCACGTTCTGACCGTGACGATGGATTTCCTGGATGATCCGGGGCGAGAAGCGGCGCTCGAAGTTCCAGATGTAAGAGAGGAAATCGCGGTCGGGGAAGGGTTCGGGGCAGCCTTCCGCCATATCCGGTCTGACTGTACCTTTGTAACGCGCCACTCTTTTCGCAACGCCCAGAAGGCATTTCCATCTGGAAAGCCGCAGCCAAATAATGAGGTCGGTGCGCGGTAGCCTTATGTCAAATGACGATGAACCACTACCGTCGATGACCCAAGCGTCGCCGGCGACAAAGGCGCCCAGTCGCTCACGCTGCTCCTGCCTGCTACGTTCCTGCCAACCGGGCAGCCAGCGCACATCCCTGTCCAGGGAGACGTAAGTGAGATTGAGCAAGGCTGCTAGGCTTTGGGAATACGTGCTCTTTCCGGCTCCTGATGAGCCGATGACACAGATGCGGCGTGAGGCACGCAATCGCAGCGCGGCATCATTTCCGAGCGGGATCTGCAACATGCGGAGCAACCGTCAAGCTGCTGCCACGGGCCTGATCTGATCAAGACCCTTCGCGGTTTTGCTTGCCTGAGCAAGGTCGTAGGTGCGCTGAAGGTTCAGCCAAAATTCAGGACTTGTCGAGAAATAGCGCGCCAGCCGCAACGCCATCTCCGCCGTTACATGGGTATCGCCCTTGTCCAGCGATTCCAGCGCAGCCAAGGGGATGCCGGTCTCCGCAGCAACCGTCGCGCACGCCAGCCCGAAGTCAGCGATGAAATCATCGAAAAGGACGCGACCGGGATGGATGGGCTCATCAGGCAAATGCAGCATCAGGCACCTCAGTGGTAGTCGCAAACTTCGACGTCGTAAGCATCCCCATCGACCCATCGAAAGCATATTCGCCACTGGTCGTTGATCCGGATCGAATGCTGGCCTTCTCTATTGCCCCTCAGCTTCTCCAGCCGATTGCTCGGCGGTACGCGTAGATCACCAAGATCGTGAGCGGCGTTTATTGCCATCAGCTTTCTCCGGGCCCGTTCAATGACGTTTGGCGGGAGCGCTCGAATGTTCGACGTCTTGAAAAGTTGCTCCGTCAGTTTGTCCTTGAAATCTTTTATCATGATTTCATCCAAACCGACAGGGCAGCCTAGGTACGAACCAGTTGCAGCTTCTCCCGCGCCGCCTTCAGCCGCGCGAAGTCATCGCCGGCATGATGCGAGGACCGGGTCAGTGGGCTCGACGACACCATCAGGAAGCCCTTGGTGTAGGCGATATCCTCGTAGGACTTGAACTCTTCCGGCGTGACGAAGCGCTCGACCTTGTGGTGCTTGCGGGTCGGCTGGAGATACTGGCCGATGGTCAGGAAGTCGACGTCGGCGGAGCGCAGGTCGTCCATCAACTGCAGGACCTCGTTGCGCTCTTCGCCAAGGCCGACCATGATGCCCGACTTGGTGAACATGGTCGGATCAAGTTCCTTCACCCGCTGCAACAGACGCACTGAGTGGAAGTAGCGCGCGCCCGGACGGACGGTCAGGTAGTTGCCCGGCACGGTTTCCATGTTGTGATTGAAAACGTCGGGCTTCGCCGCGACAACGCGCTCCAGCGCACCGGGTTTCTTGAGGAAGTCAGGCGTCAGAATTTCAATCGTCGTCTCAGGCGATGCTTCGCGGATCGCCCAGATCACCTTTTCAAAATGTTCAGCGCCGCCATCAGCCAAGTCGTCACGGTCGACGGAGGTGATGACAACGTGTTGCAGTCCCATCTGGCGGACGGCTTTAGCGACATTGGCCGGTTCATCGAGATCGAGCGGGTTCGGCTTTCCGGTCGCGACGTTGCAGAAAGCGCAGGCGCGGGTGCAGATCTCGCCCATGATCATGAAGGTCGCGTGCTTCTTGTCCCAGCACTCGCCGATATTCGGGCAGCCGGCTTCCTCGCAGACCGTTACCAGCTTGTGGGAACGCACCAGCTCGCGGGTCTCATGATAGCCCTTCGAGGTCGGTGCCTTGACGCGGATCCATTCCGGCTTGCGCAGTACTTCGGTGTCAGGCTTATGGGCCTTTTCCGGGTGGCGGATGCGCTTCTCGTCTGCAGGCACCAGGGGTGCCGCGTTCGAAAGATTGGTCCTGTCGAGAATGGTGACCATGGTCGAAACCCTATCCAGCCGCTGGAGCGGCTAATCGAGATTACCGCCGGACAAGCCGGGCAATGAAGAGAAGGAGGCTGGCGCCAACGAAACTGGTGATCAGATAGCCCAGCCAGTCACCTTCGACAAAAATGCCGAGACGACGGAAGATCGCGGCTGCGATTGCCGCGCCGACGATGCCAATCACGATATTCATGAAGACGCCGAAGCGCATGTCCATGAGCTTGCCGGCCAGCCAGCCCGCAAGACCGCCGAAGAAGATCGTCGCGATGATACCGACTTCGAAACCCGCCACGGCGTTATCCTTTCAAGTATCTGGTTTGACCATGCCGCCCATATAGGCGGCAAGGTCGCCTTTCACAACCGGGCTTTAGGCGTTCAATACCCGGCCGTAGGCGTCGAGCACGCTTTCCTTCATCATTTCCGACAGCGTCGGATGCGGGAAGATCGTGTGCATCAGCTCCTCTTCCGTCGTTTCGAGGTTCATCGCGACAACGAAGCCCTGGATGAGTTCGGTCACTTCCGCGCCGACCATGTGGGCACCCAACAGTTCGCCGGTCTTCTTATCGAAGATCGTCTTGATCATGCCCTGATCTTCGCCGAGCGCGATCGCCTTGCCGTTGGCGTTGAAATTGTAGCGGCCGACACGGATCTCGCGGCCCTGTTCTTTCGCCTTGGCTTCCGTCAGACCGACGGAGGCGACCTGCGGGTTGCAATAGGTGCAGCCCGGGATCTTGGCCTTGTCCATCGGGTGAACGCCCGGAACACCGGCGATCTTCTCGATGCAGATCACGCCCTCATGCTCGGCCTTGTGGGCGAGCATCGGCGGGCCGGCGACGTCGCCGATCGCATAGAGGCCCGGCACATTGGTCTTGCCATAGCCGTCGATGACGATGCAGCCGCGATCGGTCTTCACGCCAAGGGTCTCGAGACCGAGGTTCTCGATGTTGCCCTGAACGCCGACGGCCGAGATCAGGCGGTCAGCAGTGATGGTCTGGACCTTGCCGTCCTTGGTCTCGACATGGGCGGTGATGGAGTTTGCACCCTTTTCGACCTTTGAGACCTTGGCTTCGGTGATGATCTTCAGGCCGCGCTTTTCCAGCTGCTTGCGGGCGAAGGTGGAGATTTCCACGTCCTCGACCGGCATGATGTTGGCCATCAGTTCGACAACGGTGACGTCGACGCCCATGGAGCGGTAGAAGGAAGCGAATTCGATGCCGATGGCGCCCGAGCCCATGACAACAAGAGACTTCGGCATGAAGTCGGGCTTCATCGCCTCGAAATAAGTCCAGATCAGCTTGCCATCCGGCTCGATGCCGGGCAGCGCACGCGGGCGGGCACCGGTTGCCACGATGATGTGCTTGGCGGTGTAGGTGCCCTCGCCCAAGACACCCTTCGGAACCGGGTTCTGCGGCTCGACGACGGGCTTTGTCATCTTGCCGACGATGATTTCGCCTGGCTTCGTCAGCTTGGCTTCGCCCCAGATGACGTCGATCTTGTTCTTCTTCATCAGGAATCCGATGCCACCATTGAGGCGGGCGGAGACGCCGCGCGAGCGGGCAACCACGTCCTTGACATCAGCGGTCATCGTACCGTTCAGCGTCAGGCCATAGGATTTCGCATGATTGGCATGATCGAGGATCTCGGCCGAGCGCAGTAGCGCCTTGGTCGGGATGCAGCCCCAGTTGAGGCAGATACCGCCCAAATGCTCGCGCTCGACGATCGCGGTTTTCAGTCCAAGCTGGGCTGCACGGATGGCGGTAACATAACCGCCGGGGCCGGAGCCGATGATGATGACGTCGTAAGCATTCGACATGGGTGCTTCCACTCCTCGGTTTCCTGCGAGCCCCCGCTCAAGCGGAGGCCCGTTTCGGGACTGGAAGCGAAACCCTCAGGCTGCGGGTGTCTCGGCTTCCGGTTCGTGACGAACCAGCATCCCGTAAATTTCATCCTTGAGCTGCATCCGCTTCTTGCGCATTTCCACGATGTGAAAGTCGTCTGCAGGCTCGATATCGGTTTCGGCGCGATGGATGGCCCGGTTCACCTCATGATAGGCTTCGAACAATCTCGCAAAATGACCATCCGTTTCCTTCAGATGACGCATCAGCGCGACGTGTTCCGGGAATTCCACTGCCAGTTCGTGCGGTGTGTTCGACATGATCCCATCTCCTCTTGTCGGGGTTGATGGGGTCAGGTTAGACGCAGCGCACAAGACCTCCTTGATTTTGATCAACGCGGCCTGCCAGAGGAAGCAGGCCACGGCATTTTTCAAAGCCCGAGCATCATGCGGACGACCGGCTCGAGGCCGCGTCCGATGGCGCGAGTGTTTTCAGCATCGAGATGAATGCCGTCGAGCGGCGTGGTTTCCGCGACCGATCCCGCATCAAAAAAGGCACATCCGGCCTCGTCTGCCGCATCGCGGTACATGCTGGCGAGCATGGCGCCTTCTTCCACCGAATGGTTGAACATGGCGCCGAAAACCGAATTGGCCGTCTCGCGGATCGCAGGCGGCGCAACGATCAGGATTTCGGGCTCGTCGAACTCGAACCCCCAGTCGTGTTTCTGCACCTGCTTCACCAGCCGCTTGACACCACTGGTCGCGCCGATTGCCGTTCCCTGGATGCCACGCTTGAGGTCATTCGTCCCCAGCATGATGATCACGAGATCGATCGGCTTGTGCGTAGCGAGTATCGTCGGCAGCAGCTTTACGCCGTTGCGCTCGCAATCGCCCAGATGGTCGTCATAGGCTGTGGTGCGGCCGTTCAGCCCTTCGGCGATGACCCGGACCCCGTGGCCAAGCGCCTTTTGCAAGACACTCGTCCAGCGGTCCTCATAGGCATGCCGACCCAGATTAACCGGGTCGTACCCCCATGTCAGGCTGTCACCGTAAGCGAGAACGGTTTTCATCGCACCGCCCCGGATCAGACCAGCATGCCCATCGGATTTTCGATGTAGCGCTTGAAGGCGCCCAGCAGTTCCGCACCGAGCGCGCCGTCGACACAGCGATGGTCGGTCGAGAGCGTCACGGTCATGACGTTCGCTACCTTCATCTCGCCCTTCTTCACGACGACCCGCTCTTCGCCGGCACCGACCGCAAGGATCGTTGCATGCGGCGGATTGACCACGGCCGAGAAGCTCTTCACGCCCATCATGCCCATGTTGGACACGGCCGTCGTGCCGCCCTGGTATTCCTCGGGCTTCAGCTTGCGGTCCTTGGCGCGTTTGCCGAGGTCTTTCATCTCGTTGGAGATGGCGGACAGGCTCTTTTCCTCGGCCTTGCGGATGATCGGGGTGATCAGGCCGCCAGGGATCGAGACTGCCACGCCGACATCAGCATGCTTGTGCTTGACCATGTTGGTGTCGGTCCAGGAGACGTTTGCATCCGGCACGTCGCGGAGTGCAAGAGCCAGGGCCTTGATCACCATGTCGTTGACCGAGAGCTTGTAGGCCGGCTTGCCGTCCTTTTCAGGCGCGGCTGCGTTAAGCTGGGCACGCAGTGCCAGCAGCGCATCCAGTTCGCAATCCACGGAGACGTAGAAATGCGGAATGGTCTGCTTCGATTCCTGGAGGCGCTTGGCGATGGTCTTTCGCATGCCGTCATGCGGCACGAGCTCGTAGGAGCCTTCGGCGAAGTTCTTGAGTACGGCCTCTTCCGAGGCACCCTTGGCAAGGACCGGCGCTGGAGCGGCGCTTGCAGCTGCCGTCGCCGGAGCAGCCTTCGAACCACCGGTGCTGACGGCCTTTTCCACATCGCTCTTCACGACGCGGCCCTTCGGACCCGAGCCCGATACGGCCTTCAGGTCTATACCTGCTTCCTTGGCCAGACGACGGGCCAGCGGCGAAGCGAAGACGCGCTCACCGGTCGATGCCGCCGGGGCTGCCGAAGCGGCGGCAGGAGCCGGCGCAGCTGCTGGCGCCGAAGCGGGTACAGGAGCCGCATCCGCCTTGGGCGCAGGAGCGGCTTCGGCCTTCGGCGCGGATGAAGCGCCACCAGCCGCCGCAGCTGCCACGTCTTCGCCTTCCTCGGCGAGGATCGCAATCAGCGCATTGACCTTCACGGCCTCAGTGCCGGCGGGAACGACAATCTTCGCGACGGTGCCTTCATCGACGGCTTCCACTTCCATGGTCGCCTTGTCGGTCTCGATCTCGGCGATCACGTCGCCGGACTTGACCTTGTCGCCTTCCTTGACCAGCCACTTCGCCAGATTGCCCTCTTCCATGGTCGGAGAGAGAGCCGGCATGGTGATATTGATCGGCATGACCTTCCCCCCTTACTTGTAGCAGACGGCTTTGACCGCCTGGACCACTTCGCCGACAGTCGGCAGAGCGAGCTTTTCGAGGTTTGCCGCGTATGGCATCGGCACATCCTTGCCAGCGATCGTGATGACCGGGGCATCGAGATAGTCGAAAGCTTCGCGCTGTACGGTGTTGGAAATGAAATCACCGACGGAGGACTGCGGGAAGCCTTCCTCGACGGTGACGAGGCGACCGGTCTTCTTGACCGATTCGATAACGGTCGGCAGGTCCATCGGACGGATGGTCCTGAGATCGATCAGCTCGACGTCGATTCCTTCCTTAGCCAGCTCCTCAACGGCTTTGACAGAATAGGTCATTCCGATACCGAAGGAAACGATGGTGGCGTCCTTGCCGGTCTTGTGGATGCGCGCCTTGCCGATGGGCAGAACGAAATCATCCATCTTAGGCACTTCAAAGGAATGACCGTAGAGGATCTCGTTTTCCAGGAAGATGACCGGGTTCGGATCGCGGATCGAAGCCTTCAACAACCCCTTGGCGTCGGCTGCCGTGTAGGGCATCACGACTTTCAGGCCCGGGATCTGGCTATACCAGGCGGCATAATCCTGGCTGTGCTGGGCACCAACGCGAGCCGCTGCACCGTTCGGACCACGGAACACGATCGGCGCACCCATCTGACCACCGGACATATAGAGCGTCTTGGCGGCCGAGTTGATGATGTGGTCGATCGCCTGCATCGCGAAGTTGAAGGTCATGAACTCCACGATCGGCTTCAACCCGGCCATAGCTGCACCCACACCGACGCCGGCGAAGCCATGCTCGGTAATCGGGGTGTCCACTACGCGCTTGGCGCCGAATTCCTGCAGCAGCCCCTGAGTGATCTTGTAGGCGCCTTGATATTCAGCGACTTCCTCACCCATGATGAAGACATCCGGGTTGGCGCGCATTTCCTCGGCCATGGCCTCGCGCAGCGCTTCACGCACTGTCATCGTCACCATTTCGGTACCGGCCGGAATGTCCGGATCGGAAGCCACTTCGACCTTTGGAGCGGCCGGAACCTTGTTGTCTGCGGAGGATGCAGGCTCATCGGCGGCAGCACGGGCCTTGCCGCCGGCGTCACCGGCTGCGGCAGCCGGCGTATCGGCATCAGCCTTCTTTGGCGCTGGCACCGCATCTGCACTTTCACCATCCTGAAGCAGAACGGCGATCGGCGTGTTGACCTTGACGTTCTCGGTACCCGCCGCAATCAGCAGCTTTCCGAGCACACCTTCATCAACGGCCTCCACTTCCATGGTCGCCTTGTCGGTTTCGATCTCGGCGATCACGTCGCCGGACTTCACGGTGTCGCCTTCCTGCTTGATCCACTTGGAAAGCGTGCCTTCTTCCATCGTCGGAGAAAGGGCGGGCATCAAAATTTCGATCGGCATGGGTTCCCTCCCCGATTACAGAAGAATGTCGGTGTAGAGCTCGGATACATCCGGCTCCGGATCGGCCTGGGCGAAGTCGGCACTGTCTGCGACGATGTCGCGCACGTCCTTGTCAATCGCCTTGAGCTGGTCTTCTGAGGCCCAGCCATTCTCAAGAAGCCGAGCCTTGACCTGTTCGATCGGATCCTGCTCCGACCGCATCTTCTGCACTTCTTCCTTCGAGCGATACTTCGCCGGGTCGGACATCGAGTGGCCGCGATAGCGATAGGTCAGCATTTCCAGAATGATCGGGCCCTTGCCGGCACGGCAATGCTCCAGCGCCTCGTCGGCGGCTGCCTTCACCGCGCGCACATCCATACCGTCAACCTGGACTCCGGGAATTCCGAAGCCGGAGCCGCGCAGCGAGTAGTTCGACTGCGCCGTGGCGCGCGCGGTGGAGGTGCCCATGGCGTAACGGTTGTTCTCGACGATGTAGATGATCGGCAGCTGCCAAAGGGCCGCCATGTTGAAGCTCTCGTAGACCTGGCCCTGGTTTGCAGCACCGTCTCCGAAATAGGCAACTGCAACATTGTCATTGCCGCGATACTTATTGGCGAAGGCAAGACCGGTTCCGAGCGAAACCTGCGCGCCGACGATGCCGTGGCCACCATAGAAATGCTTCTCTTTCGAGAACATGTGCATGGAGCCGCCCTTACCCTTCGACAGGCCGCTGCGGCGACCGGTGAGCTCGGCCATAACACCGCGAGCGCTCAAGCCGGCTGCCAGCATGTGTCCATGGTCGCGGTAAGCAGTGATAACCTGATCACCCTCCTTCTGCGCCATCTGCATGCCGACAACGACAGCCTCCTGGCCGATATAGAGGTGACAGAAACCGCCAATGAAGCCCATGCCGTAGAGCTGCCCGGCCTTTTCTTCAAAACGGCGAATGAGAAGCATTTCACGATAGGCGTGAAGCTCTTCGTCTGCGCCAAATTCAGGCGTGTTTTTTCCGGTGAATTCCTTGCCGGCCGACTTGGTCGAAGACTTCCGACCGTTCGCAGCTGCTGGCTTGCGAGGCGCCATGCATCCCTCCCATGGGTTTATAATGGTCCAGAGTTGGACACAGAATAGGGAAGAAAGAGGACGGCGGCAATGCCATAAATGCATGGCTCACATTCGCCGCAAGCAACTGTAATAACTAAAAAATTTGCGATTAACCAGTTTCAGGTTAATCAGAAATAGGTATTGAAGATCACGATTTCATCGGGGCGCGACATGTTCAGCTGATAGCGCGCCTTTTCGTCGATGATATCCTCATCGAGTGAGCCGTCACTCATGAGGCGGACATCCTTTTCGAGGACAGTGCGCTGCGCCACGAGCGCTTCGAGCACCGATGCACGCTCCTGCCGGATACGCTCGAATGCTTGCCCTGCCCTCAGGCCGTAATCACCATGAATGGAATGGTAGCCGAAATAGGACAGGAAAGCGACGGTGATAGCGGGAAGAATGAGACGGCCGTATTTCTTCTTCTTGTGATGCCTGGTCCACATGCCGACAAATGCCCTGAAACGCGAAACTTGTCGCAAGAGTAACCGTCAGTTCTTAACCGACCGTTGACCCTAATCGCAGCGCAAAAAGAAAAAGCCCGCGCCGGGGAACCGGCACGGGCTTCGCAGGAACTAGGCCGAGATCAGCCGCGCAGGATCGATGCGCCGGCGTATACGGCCTGCGGACCGAGCTCTTCCTCGATGCGGATCAGCTGGTTGTACTTGGCGGTGCGGTCGGAGCGAGCTAGCGAGCCGGTCTTGATCTGACCGCAGTTGGTGGCGACCGCGAGATCGGCAATCGTCGAATCCTCGGTTTCGCCCGAACGATGCGACATCACGGCGGTGTAGGCCGCGCGGTGAGCGGTCGAGACGGCGTCGAGGGTTTCCGACAGCGAACCGATCTGATTGACCTTGACCAGGATGGAGTTGGCTACGCCCATCTTGATGCCGTCACGCAGACGGGCCGAATTGGTAACGAAGAGGTCGTCGCCGACGAGCTGGATCTTCTTGCCGACCTTGTCGGTAAGTGCTTTCCAGCCGTCCCAGTCGTCTTCGGCCATACCGTCTTCGATCGAAAAGATCGGGTACTTGGCAGCTAGCTCGGCAAGGTATTCGGCCATGGCTTCCGGCTCAAGCGTGCGGCCTTCACCTTCCAGAACGTATTTGCCGTCCTTGAAGAATTCGGTCGAGGCACAATCGAGCGCGATGTGCATGTCTTCGCCCGGACGATAGCCGGCCTTTTCGATCGACTTCATGATGAAATCGAGAGCGGCAGGAGCAGATGCCAGACCCGGGGCGAAGCCGCCCTCGTCACCGACATTGGTGTTGTGGCCGTCGGCGGCAAGCTGCTTCTTCAACGTGTGGAAGACTTCTGAGCCCATGCGGACTGCATCGCGGATGGTTTCGGCGCCAACCGGAACGATCATGAATTCCTGGAAGTCGATCGGATTGTCGGCATGGGCGCCGCCGTTGATGATGTTCATCATCGGGACCGGCAGGACATGGGCGTTCGGGCCGCCAACGTAACGATAGAGCGGCAAGCCCGAGGACTGCGCGGCAGCCTTTGCAACGGCGAGCGATACGCCGAGGATGGCATTGGCGCCGAGGCGGGCCTTGTTCGGCGTGCCGTCGAGCTGGATCATCAGATTGTCGATCTGGATCTGGTTCTCGGCATCGTGACCGCCGATCGCATCGTAGATTTCGCCGTTGACCGCTTCGACCGCCTTTTCGACGCCCTTGCCGAGATAGCGCGAGCCACCGTCACGCAGTTCGACGGCCTCATGCGCGCCGGTCGATGCGCCCGAGGGAACAGCTGCGCGGCCCATGCTGCCATCTTCGAGATAGACGTCGACTTCGACGGTCGGGTTGCCACGGCTGTCGAGAATCTCGCGGCCGATGATGTCGGTGATGGCTGTCATGTTCGCTCCCTGTAGACGGAAATTGGACAAGGCTCCGGAGGCCGATCACCGGGCATAAGCCACCGGACCCGCCTGTGAGTCATCCTCTCTTATCCGATGATCGGGAAAATACAATGACGGATAGGACGCGAAATGAACGAAATCTAATCGATTTAAATCACAATGATTGGCGGCGCTTCCAGTTCAACCGATTGAAGCGCCGCCAGAGAGGCTCAAGCAGCCTTGGCGATATCATCAAAGGCGATCAGCTTTTCGAGCAGACGACGCATGTCCGTGATCTTGACCATGTTCGGGCCGTCGGAGGGGGCGTTGTCCGGGTCCTGATGCGTCTCGATGAAGAGGCCACCAACACCGACCGCAACGGCTGCACGCGCCAGCGTCTCGACGAATTCACGCTGGCCGCCAGACGAGCCGCCCTGCCCGCCCGGCTGCTGAACGGAGTGGGTCGCGTCAAACACCACGGGCGCGCCCATGGCTGCCATGATCGGCAGCGAGCGCATGTCGGACACGAGCGTGTTGTAGCCGAAGGAGGCGCCACGTTCGCAGAGGAGAACGTTCGGATTGCCGGAACCGGTGATCTTGTTCAGGACATTCTTCATATCCCAGGGCGCGAGGAACTGGCCCTTCTTGACGTTGATGACGCGGCCGGTCTTGGCGGCAGCAACAAGCAAGTCCGTTTGGCGGCAGAGAAAGGCCGGGATCTGCAGGACATCGACCGTCGGGGCGACTGCGGCGCACTGCTCTTCCGTGTGGATGTCGGTGAGCACCGGAACGCCGAACTCCTTCTTGATGTCGGCAAAGACTTCCATCGCCGTTTCGAGGCCAATGCCGCGCTGGGCAGACAGCGAGGTGCGGTTCGCCTTGTCAAAGGAAGACTTGTAGACCAGGCCGAGACCGAGATCCTTGCAAAGCTCGACGAGTTGACCGGCGATCGTGAAGGCGTGGTCACGGCTTTCCATCTGACAGGGGCCAGCGATCAAGGCGAAACGGCCCTTCTGAGAGAAGACGGCCTTGGCCGCACCTTCGCCAACGACGACTTCCGAATTGGGAGAAACGCTCATTTGAACTCCTCGAAGGCAAAGGTTACCCCCTGCCCCTTTTCCGGCGCAACGACGAGGCGCGCGCCCATTTTTTGATAGGTGACGCCCTTAGCAGCGAGGCAGGCTTCTGTCACGCCGAGATCGTCAACCGCGAAAACCACGGCTGCCCCGACGAGGCCTCGTTCCGAGACAGTCATGTCCTGCCCGAAGTGAAGCCGGAAACCCTCCGGTGTCAGCACGTCGACGGCGACGTTGGCGGTCTGAATCGAGAGCCCGAAGGAATGGGCGGTGACATCCCGCTGATCAAGGACCGTTTCCAGAAGATATTGGAAGTCGCTCGGGTTCTCTTCGACCAGCACCACGCGCCGGAGCCCTGTCGCGCCGTTGGCGTGTACGAGCAAGCGGCCCCGATCGGCGGGGAGCGGGTTGATGCGCTGACAGGCGAAGGCGAAAAAATCAGGCGCACGGAGATCTGCTGCAAAGGCGAGTCGGAAAGCCCCCTCCGCGGTTCGGCCATCCGGAAAACGAAACTGGCGCGCGAAATCGAGCACAGGGCCAGCGCTCATCCCGTCCTCGCGGTAGGCCGCATCGTCGGCCAATGCATCCTCCGTCTTCACGACGATGGCGGAGAGCCCCTCGCCGCGCCGAAAGCGGAAGGCCTGATCGCGAGCGACAAAGACATTGCCCTCGCGCGCAGCCTCCAGACAGTCCTCCCGGCTGCCGATAGCCAGCGGCTCCAGATAGGTGTCATCGGCGAAGAACACACAGGCATTCTCGGTGCCGAACGGATGGCGAGCATCTGCCGCAATAGTGAAGCCTAGACGGCCGAGTCGCTCGCGGGCGGTTTCGAGATCGACGATCGGCAATACGAGATGGTCGATGGCGCGGGGTGAGGTAATGGAATCGGACATGTTTTCTCTCGATTTCTGCATCAATTCTGAGAATTGGACGCCTGACTTGAAAGGCCCTCGACCGCCTGGCGCAAGGCATCAATCTGCTCGCGGGTATCGCGCAATTCCTTCAACACCTGCTCGTCGATCTTATGATGCAGAGCCAACACCTCGATCTCTGCTTTGAGATTGATTTCGTAGTCCTTCGCCGCCATGAAGCGATCGCGCTCCGCCTGGCGGTTCTGACTCATCATGATGATCGGCGCCTGAACGGCGGCAAGCATCGACAGGATCAAGTTCAGGAAGATGAATGGATACGGATCGAGGGCGTCCGTCACCAGAATCACCGTATTCAGGACGATCCAGGCGGCCAGAAACAGCATGAAGCCGATGATGAAACCCCAGGAGCCTCCAATTCTCGCGATTCCATCTGCGAGTCGTTGTCCGAAGGTCGCATGGGCCAGAAAGTCCTCGCCGGCATTGGTCGACACCGTGCGGCGCTCCCGTGCCCGCTTCAGAACCTTTTTCTCCGCCGATGAGAGATCGGATGATGATTTCCCGAGAACAAGCCTTTCAATATCCTTCAACATTTACAGTATCCTCGAAGGCGGTTTGTCCCGTCTCTCACACAGGTCGATAGGCCACATTGCAGCACCTGGAAATCGGACGGTTTCAAGATCTCCGGCCCGGGCTATCGCATTTTATCGCGGGTTCTTCACGAAAATTTATCCACTTGCGGAACACAACTGGAACATATAGTGTCTGTTCTGGATTTGTTTCACCTCAAGGGCACCGCACATGCTGACGCGCAAGCAACAGGAACTGCTTCTTTTCATCCACGAGCGGATGAAGGAATCGGGCGTTCCGCCGTCCTTCGACGAGATGAAGGATGCGCTGGACCTCGCATCGAAATCCGGGATCCACCGCCTGATCACGGCGCTCGAAGAGCGCGGCTTCATTCGTCGCCTGCCAAACCGGGCACGTGCACTGGAGGTCATCAAGCTTCCGGAAGCCTATTCGCCGAGCATCCAGCCGCGCCGCGGCTTTGCACCGAGCGTGATCGAAGGCAGCCTCGGCAAGACGCCGCCGGCGCCAGCTCTCACAAAGCCGCCCGTCGAGGATAACGGCTCGTCCGTCTCGGTTCCGGTGATGGGCCGAATCGCAGCCGGCGTGCCGATTTCAGCCATTCAGAACAACACCCACGACATCACGGTACCGGCGGAGATGATCGGCGCGGGCGATCACTATGCGCTAGAAGTCAAGGGCGATTCAATGATCGAGGCCGGCATTCTCGACGGCGATACGGTCATCATTCGCAATGCCTCGAACGCCAATCCCGGTGACATCATCGTGGCGCTCGTCGACGACGAGGAAGCGACACTCAAGCGCTTCCGCCGCCGCGGCGCGTCGATTGCACTGGAAGCCGCCAATCCGGCTTATGAAACGCGCATTTTCCCGCCGGATCGCGTCAAGATCCAGGGCAAGCTGGTGGGCCTCATTCGCCGCTATCACTGATTAATCGGGCTCCGGTCTTGATCGACCGTGCCAGTTGGACCCGCAAATACGTGCGTGGTCTCGGAAGAGCCGCTGCGCCAGTCGTAAAGCCGATGTGCCGTCCAGGGTCTGGAGGGTCCGTCAAGTGCGGACATGACCGTCATGGCTTGCGAGTTGGCGTCAAGTCCCGCGATTTCAATTGCGCCGGTTGCACGCAGGCTCGCCTCGGAAATCAGGAGCGCGCCGGAGCGGCAGGCGGTCAAGCGCGTGCGCGCCGATAACACCACGATGTTAGCGCGGTCGCAGGCTGAACCGAGGAGATCCGCACGCTCCAGCGTCAGCAGGGTGTTGCCGTTCTCCAGCCTGATGGCACAGGCCTGCTTGACACAGGTGAACTGTTCTCTCCCTGCGGCCTTGATTAGGCTGTCAAACACACCCTCTGCTAGTTTGCGTTGTTCCTCCGACAGGGTTTGGCCAGTTCGCCGGTCTGACGCCGGCGGTAGAGGCGTCGTGTCAAGCATGACCGGGAGCTTTGGCTCATCGATACCGAGCACCGGCTGCCATTGATCGAAGATGAAGGCTGCCGGGCGGGCTCGGTTGATTGCAATCATGGGCATGTCGTGACTTGTTATCCGAACAGCGACCAACCGTGCGTCCTCGCTTATCATGAGTTCGCCGCCCGGGGGGCGTGGAGCAAGGAAGGCAGCAGCGAGCGTTGCGACGATGAGAGCCGTGCCGACATGTCTGATCGGGGTTCTGAGCAGCATCAGCAAGAGCATGCCGGCGATTGCGCCGGGCATGAACCAGGCCGGCAAACGCGGGAAGACATAGCCGCCGCCCCAGCCGGAGACGGTGTGAGCGACGATGAGCACCATTTCCAGGCCCTGTCCCATGACCCAGAAGAATGGCGCGTCGAGGCCAAATGGCATGAGCAGCATGGCAATGAAGCCGGACGGCATCACGACCAGCGATATCAGCGGCATGGCAGCGAGGTTCGCCTCCAGTCCATGGGTCGACAGCCGGTGGAAATGGCTGATGGCAAAGATGGCGGTCGAGACACCGCCGATGAGGGAGGTCGCCAGTGTCCCACCGATGAACGTCGCCCCCCCCGCAACAATGCGCATGGCAAGCGAGCGGGCACGAGGCAGGATCGCGCGTGGTCTCGCCCTCCACCCGGCGTAACCGGCAATCAGGGCTGCAGTCGCCGCGAAAGACATCTGGAAACTCGGCCCCATCACGGTCGAGGGCTGGACCGCGAGGATTGCGATTGCCGCGAGCGCGAGATTGTGGAGGCTGACAGCGGGTCGGTCGAAGACTACGGCTCCGAGCATAACCGCGGTCATCAGGTAAGCCCGGAGCGCTGACACTTGGTAGCCGGATATCAGCACATAGCCGGTCGTCGCCAGCAATGCGCCTGCGGCCGCTATCTTCTTGACTGGAAAACGATGCGAAAAGGTTGGCAGCAGGTTTAGAAGCCCTCGCAATCCGACGAAGAAGATGCCGGCGGCAAGCGCCATGTTGAGGCCCGAGATCGCGGTGATATGGGCAAGGCCCGAGACGCGCAGCGCTTCCGTCGCCTCTTCCGACATTGACCGGCGTTCGCCCGTGATGATTGCGGCCGCGAAGGCGCCGGGATCTCCAGGCAGAACGCTACGAATGCGATTTGAAATACGATCCCTGAGGGAGAACAGGGACGCGTCGAAGCGTGCCCACAGATCTTGTCCCTGCAACGAAGCGGCGGTTTTGGCCTGGGGCGGACCGAGGAAGAAGCCGACGGCGCCGATGCCGGCGAAGTAGCTTTGGAAGCTAAAGTCGTTCAATCCCGGCAAAGCCGGACCTGACGGTGGTGACAGACGGGCGCGGCCGCTCAATTGCTCACCGATGGCAGCTGGCACATGCCGGCTTCGGGCCAGAAGGGACACGCGTGCCGGCGACCGGCGGATGCTCGGCTCTGCGGTCTGGATCACGCGCAACACGTAACGCCATTCACCGCCCGCCCCCTGCTCCCGCCGCTCGACAAGCCCGGTGACCGTGGTGACGAGTGGCTGATCAAGGATCACGGTGGACGCTCGCCTTGTCTCCCATTCGGCCATCAGCATGCCGAGAAGGATCAGGCACAAACTCCACAGGACCACATGCGCCACGGTGTCGCGTATCGCCCGCGAAAGCCCGAAAGCCAGGCAAGCAAGCAGCAGTCCAAGGAACAAGGCCGGTGGTGGCTGCCCAACCGAGAACCAGATTGCAGCACCCGCACCGAGCCAGACGGGCACAAACAGGAAAAAATGCCCGTGCCGACTTTCGTCTGAGACACACTGTCGGACCCGGCTCAGGATGCGATGCAAAACGGCGCGGGCGGCAGCGCCTTGACCGATCGTCGTCAGGCCGGGCGTTGCGCGTTTTTCGAGTGGCCGAGGCAAGTCCAGCCGGACCGGCATATCACCGGACCGGAGGCGCCCTTCCCCTTGCGTTCCCGCCACTTCCGCCATCAGCCACACCCGGCCGGATCGACCCCATCCGCAGACAGAATAAGCGAAAATCGTCGTCAATCAATGCGTGTAGAGAATCAGTGTTGTGCGGCCTATCCGGGCTTCAAACGATTAGAACCGTTCGGTTCGATTGTTGCCGTTTTCGCGACGCACAATTTGCCCTTTGGATAGCTTGGCATTAACTTCGGTATCATATAGCTACATCACACGCTTAACCGATGGCGGCTTTTTCAAGACGCCTTCCCGCCAATTCCGGAGGATCAGCATGACGGACAAAAGCGCTACTTTGAAACTCGGTGACAAGACGGTCGACCTGAGCGTCAAGGCCGGCACGATCGGCCCTGACGTCATCGACATCGGCGCCCTTTACAAGCACACGGGTACGTTCACCTACGATCCGGGCTTTACGTCCACGGCATCCTGTGAATCCAAAATCACCTATATCGACGGCGACGAAGGCACGCTACTGCATCGCGGCTACCCGATCGAACAGCTCGCAGAGAAGGGCGACTTCCTCGAGGTCTGCTACCTGCTTCTATACGGCGAACTGCCGACGGCAGCTCAGAAGAAGGACTTCGACTATCGCGTCACGCACCACACCATGGTGCATGAGCAGATGAGCAAGTTCTTCTCCGGCTATCGCCGTGACGCCCATCCGATGGCGGTCATGGTCGGTACGGTCGGGGCGCTCTCGGCCTTCTATCACGACTCGACCGACATTACCGATCCGCATCAGCGCATGGTCGCTTCGCTGCGCATGATTGCCAAGATGCCGACGATCGCGGCCATGGCCTACAAGTATCACGTCGGCCAGCCCTTCGTTTACCCGAAGAACGACCTCGACTACGCGTCGAACTTCCTGCGTATGTGCTTTGCCGTGCCCTGTGAAGAGTACCAGGTGAACCCGGTTCTGGCGCGCGCCATGGACCGCATCTTCATCCTGCATGCCGATCACGAGCAGAACGCCTCGACCTCGACCGTACGTCTTGCCGGCTCGTCGGGCGCCAACCCGTTCGCCTGCATCGCGGCTGGCATTGCCTGCCTCTGGGGCCCTGCCCATGGCGGCGCCAATGAGGCAGCCCTCAACATGCTGATGGAGATTGGCTCGGTCGACCGCATTCCGGAATACATCGCCAAGGCGAAGGACAAGAACGATCCGTTCCGTCTGATGGGCTTCGGCCACCGGGTCTACAAGAACTACGACCCGCGCGCCAAGATCATGCAGAAGACCATGTATGAGGTCCTCGAAGCGACCGGCCATGCCGATGATCCGCTCATGAAGGTGGCACTCGAGCTCGAAAAGATCGCGCTCAGCGATCCCTACTTCATCGACAAGAAGCTCTACCCGAACGTCGACTTCTATTCGGGCATCACGCTTCGTGCGCTCGGATTCCCGACGACCATGTTCACCGTTCTCTTTGCGCTTGCCCGCACCGTCGGCTGGATCGCGCAGTGGAACGAGATGATCGAGGATCCGCAGCAGCGCATCGGCCGTCCTCGTCAGCTGTATACCGGTGAGCCGAAGCGCGATTACAAGGCGCTCTCGGAGCGTTGATACATTCGTCCATCTCGAACCATCGAAGAAGGCCGGCTTTGTCCGGCCTTCTTTCATTCTGGAGAACGGCTGGTCCCCGGATTAAATCGCCACCGGCAATCAAACTCCCCGTGATGGCCGCGCATTTCGCCGTCCAATGCCTTCAATTCCCCTGAGCTTTGTTCTAAGGAAGTCAACCTGCTTCGTCCCGGACGAAGATTTACAATGAGGTTTATGCGTCCCGATGCTCGTCTTCTTGAGAAAAGCTTCCCAAACCCTGTTTGCCAAGATCTTGCTCCTGCTGCTCGTGTTGTCCTTCGGCGTCTGGGGCGTCTCGGCGTCTTTGTTCAGCAACACGTCCGACACTGTCGTGGCAGTTGGCGATCAAAGCGTTTCTTCGGCTGACTTCGCCTTTGCCTATCAGAGGCAGGTCGCCGATATGAGCAACAGGTTCGGGATGCAGCTCACAACCGAACAGGCGCGTGCCTTCGGGATCGAATCCCAGGTCTTCTCGCAGCTTGCTGCGGGTGCAGCACTCGACCAGTTGGCCGCGGACATGAACCTCGGCCTGTCTCAAGACCGCCTGGCGCAGTTGATTGCCGATGATCCGGCCTTCAAGAACTCTGGCGGGAATTTCGATCGTGCGCTCTTCTCCTCGCGGCTGCGCAATGCAGGTCTTCGCGAAGACGACTATATCGAGGAGCGCTCCAAGGTCGCCATCCGCAGCCAGATCGTCGACGCAACCGCCGACGGCTTCGTTGCGCCGAAGGTGTTGATCGACGCGATCAAGGCCTATCGCTACGAGAATCGCGACATCAATTACATCCTGCTGACCAACGCCAATATCGATCTCATCAAGGCACCCGATGATGCGACCCTGGCAGCCTGGTTCGAGACAACCAAGTCAGGATACCGCGCGCCGGAATATCGCAGCTTCAACTATGTGAAGCTGGAACCTTCCGACATTGCCGACACTGCCTCCATCACCGACGAACAGATCCGCGAAGATTACGAGCGCCGCAAGGCTTCGTACGAGATCGCCGGGACACGCACGATCGAGCAGTTGAGTTTCGAAAACCGCGAAATGGCGGAAGCAGCTCTTGAAGAACTGCAGAAGGGCACCAGCTTCGACCAACTCGTCACGGATCAGGGCAAGACTGCCGGAGACGTGCTGCTCGGCGATTTCACCCGCGATCGACTGCCGGATCCGACCCTTGCCGAGGCCGCCTTTGCCGTGACGGCTGAGGGCGGCACGACTGATGTCGTCGACGGTGCATTCGGCCCGGTGATCCTGCGCGTCACCAACATTAAGGAAGGCCGCACCCAGAGCCTCGACGAGGTCAAGGAAGAGATTCGCGAAGCGCTGGCCGAACAAGCCGCGATCGCCGACCTCACGGCCGTCCACGACCAATTTGAGGATCTGCGGGCCGGTGGCTCGACGCTCAAGGAAGCGGCCGACCAATTGCAGCTTCAGACGGTGACTGTCACCGATATCGACCGCCGCGGGCTCGACAGTCGCGAGACGGAAGTTGCCGGCATCCCTGAACGCGACAAGCTGCTCGCAGACGTGTTTCGAACCGAAATCGGTGTCGAAGCCTTGCCTGTCACCATGGGCAACAACGGCTTCATCTGGTTCGACGTCACCGACATCAAGGTCGAGCGTGATCGCGAACTGGCCGAAGTGCGCGAGAAGGCCATCGCCGACTGGACGGCCGAACAGCAGCGCATCGCACTCGGGGCGAAAGCGGAGAGCCTGCGCCAGCGGATTGCAGACGGCGGCAATCTGGAAGACGTCGCGGCAGAACTGGCGCTTGCAGTTGAAAGCAAGGCCGGCATCACCCGCCGCACCGAAGATGCCGTTCTCGGCGCAGCTGCGGTCACGGCCGCCTTCTCCGGCCCGCAGGGTACGGTCGCGACCGCCTCTGGTGCCGATCCCTCCACACAGATCCTGCTGACTGTCACGGCCGTTCGCGACCAGCCTACTGGTGGTGTGCCGCTCAATGAGGACGAGCAGATCGCTCAGGTCGCGAACTCCGCGGGCGACGACATCCTCGACCAGATGGTTAGTCAGCTTCAGTCGGAATATGGCGTGACGATCAATCAGGCGCTGGCGCAGCAGGCCATCGTCCGATAACCGTCGGCTAGAGGGGGAGTTAAGAATGTGCGGGTTGAAACCCTTCATCGCCAAGATCGCCACGCGCCAGCCACTTTCGCGGCAGGAAGCGAGCGACGCCTTTGAAATCCTGATGTCGGGCGAAGCCAGCATGGCGCAGGTCGGCGGCTTCCTGATGGGCCTTCGAGTCCGCGGCGAAACCGTCGACGAGATTGCCGGGGCCGTGTCGATCATGCGGCAGAAGATGGTGCCGGTGGATGCCCCCGAGGATGCCATCGACATCGTCGGAACCGGCGGTGACGGCACCAATACCTACAATATCTCGACGCTTGCAGCCCTGATCGTGGCGGGCGCCGGTGTCCCGGTTGCCAAGCATGGAAACCGGGCGCTGAGCTCGAAGTCCGGTACGGCAGACGCCCTCTCGCAACTCGGCGTCAAGCTTGATATCGAGCCTGACCTTATCTCCCGCTGCGTTCGCGAAGCGGGTATCGGCTTCATGTTCGCGCAGCTGCATCATCCGGCCATGCGCCATGTCGGCCCTGCCCGCGTCGAGCTCGGCGCACGGACGATCTTCAACATTGTCGGTCCGCTTTCGAGCCCTGCCCGCGTCAAGAAGCAGCTCTTCGGCGTTTATTCGCCGGAATGGCTCGTGCCCGGCGCCGAGGCGCTGAGGGACTTGGGGCTGAGCAGCGCCTGGGTGGTGCATGGCAGCGGGCTTGACGAGATCACCACCACGGGCCCGAGCCAGGTGGCCGAGCTGAAGGACGGCGAGATCCGGACCTTCGAACTCACCCCCGGCGATTTTGGCGTTGCCACGGTTTCGCTCGACGCGATCCGTGGCGGTGATGGAGCTGTCAATGCCGCAGCACTTCGCGATGTGCTGGGCGGCGCAAAGACTGCCTACCGCGATGTGGCGCTCTGCAACGCCGCCGCCTCGCTCATCGTCGCCGGCAAGGCCAAGGACGTCACCGAGGGCATGCATCTCGCCAGCCAGTCGCTGGACACCGGCAGTGCGGCGCGTGCGCTCGATAAGCTGATCGCCATTTCCAATTCCGGCGCTCAAGGGTAACCTTTGATCATGACCGATATCCTGAAGCGCATCGAAACCTACAAGCGCGAAGAAATCGCAGCCGCCAAGGCTGCCGTTTCGCTGGCTGAACTCAAGGACCGGATCGCGGGCCAAGACGCGCCGCGCGGCTTTTACGCCGCGCTCGAGCGGGCCCGGGACGAAGGGCGTTTCGGCCTCATCGCCGAGATCAAGAAGGCAAGCCCGTCCAAAGGTTTGATCCGCCCGGATTTCGACCCGCCGTCACTGGCTGCGGCCTATGAGGCCGGTGGTGCTGCCTGTCTTTCTGTTCTCACCGACACACCGAGCTTCCAGGGCGCGCCAGAATTTCTGACCGCAGCCCGCAAGGCCTGTGCGCTTCCGGCGCTGCGCAAGGATTTCATGTTCGATGCCTACCAGGTCTATGAAGCCCGCGCCTGGGGTGGTGACTGCATTCTGCTGATCATGGCCTCGCTGTCGGATGGCGAAGCGGCGGAGCTCGAGGCGGTCGCCTTTGAACTCGGCATGGATGTGCTGATTGAAGTGCATGACGCGGACGAGATGGAACGGGCGCTGAAGCTCAAGTCGCCGCTGGTCGGGATCAACAATCGCAATCTGCGCACCTTCGAGGTGAGCCTCACGGTGAGCGAGGACCTGGCATCGATGGTGCCTGCCGATCGCCTGCTCGTCGGCGAAAGCGGCATCTTCACCCATGAGGATTGCCAGCGACTTCAGACGTCCGGCATCACCACCTTCCTCGTCGGCGAGAGCCTGATGCGCAAGGACGATGTGACGGAGGCGACCCGGATGTTGTTGACCGGCAAGACCGGCGCACTGGCTGCGGAATGACGACCGGGTCGAATGGTCTGACACATATCGGCGCCTCCGGCGAGGCGCATATGGTCGATGTCTCGGCCAAGGATGACACGGTTCGTGTGGCCGTGGCCGAAGGCTTCGTAAAGATGAAGCCCGAGACGCTTTCGACGATCCGGGAGGGCAACGCCAAGAAGGGCGACGTGATCGCAACGGCCCGGATCGCCGGGATCATGGCTGCCAAGCAGACCAGCAATCTCATCCCGCTCTGCCATCCGCTGATGCTGTCCAAGGTGACCGTCGATATCACCGAGGATGCACAACTCCCCGGTCTCCGCGTCGAGGCGACGGTCAAGCTCACCGGCAAGACCGGCGTCGAGATGGAGGCACTGACCGCCGTCTCCGTGACCTGCCTGACGATCTACGACATGGCCAAGGCCGTCGACAAGACGATGGAAATCGGCGGCATCCGCGTCATAGAAAAGAGCGGCGGCAAGTCCGGTGATTTCCGGCATCCGGAGCGAGGCTGATGTCGCTCCTGCCGGTCGAGGACGCGCTTTCACGGCTTCTGGCCGCAGCGCGACCGATTGCCGAGACTGAGCAGGTTTCGCTGCATGAGGCCAACGGGCGGGTGCTGGCGGCCGATCTGATGGCCCGCCTCACCCAGCCCCCCTTCGATGCCTCGGCCATGGACGGCTATGCGCTGCGTGCTGAAGACGCCGCCGAAGTCGGGTCCATTCTCACGGTCGTTGGCGAATCGGCAGCCGGGCATGGTTTCTCCGGAACCGTCGCTTCGCGCGAAGCCGTGCGCATCTTTACCGGGGCCCCCGTCCCTGATGGTGCTGACAGCATTCTTCTGCAGGAGGATGCCGAAAAGCTTGAGGGCGGCCGCATCCGCACCCAATTCGCCGTCACCAAAGGACGCCATATTCGACCGCGTGGGCAGGATTTTGCCGAGGGCGACGTCGCGCTGTCTGTAGATCTCCGCCTCGATTTCAGCCATCTGACGCTTGCGGCTGCGATGAACCATGCCGCACTTCCCGTCTTCCGTCGCCCGCGAGTCGCGATCCTCGCCACGGGCGATGAACTGGTCTCTCCCGGGACGCCCCTCGGCCCGAGCCAGATCATCGGCTCCAACACCTTTGGCATTGCAGCGCTTGCCCGCGAGAATGGCGCCGAGGTCATCGATCTCGGCATCGTCGCCGACAACCGGGACCTCTTGCTTGAGGCGATCGAGCGGGCGCGTTCCAGTGGTGTGGATGTTCTTGTGACCCTCGGCGGCGCCTCGGTCGGCGATCACGACCTGGTGCAATCGACGCTGGTCTCGGCAGGCATGGAACTGGATTTCTGGCGAATTGCCATGCGGCCAGGCAAACCGCTGATGGTCGGACGGCTGGGTGCGATGCAGGTGCTGGGGCTGCCCGGCAATCCGGTGTCCAGCCTCGTTTGTGGGCTGCTGTTTCTGGAGCCGCTACTGTGCCATCTCGGGCATCGAATGCCTCCCCGGCGGATGGCTTCGGCGACGCTGCGCAATGGCATGACCGCCAACGACAAGCGGCAGGACTACGTGCGGGCAAGGCTCCTGGCTGACGGCGGCGATAGTCCGCTCGTCGAAAGCTTCGGCAAACAGGATTCGTCGATGATGCGGATCTTTTCGCAGTCGGACTGCCTGATCATAAGACCGCCGCATGCGCCAGCCGCCGAAGCGGGCGAGACGGTCCCGGTGTTGCTGTTGCGGCCATAAAAGCAAATCCCAACTGTCTGCAAGGTGATTGAAACAGAAGACCCGGCACTCAGGCCGGGTCTTTGCATGTGTTTCTCGTCGCTTGTCTCAGACCAATCGGCTCTGTTCTAGCGCCGCACCGATGAAGCTCGCAAAGAGCGGATGCGGGTCCAGCGGACGGGACTTCAGTTCCGGATGGTACTGCACGCCGATGAACCAGGGATGGTCGGGATATTCGACTGTCTCCGGCAGCAGGCCGTCGGGCGACATGCCTGAGAAGACCAGGCCGCAGGATTCCAGGCGGTCCTTGTAGTCGACATTGACTTCGTAGCGATGGCGGTGACGCTCGGAGATGTCGGTCGAGGCGTAGATCTCGGAGATCTTGGTGCCCTTCTTCAGCGAGGCCTTGTAGGCACCGAGACGCATGGTCCCACCGAGATCGCCGACAGCCGAACGCTTCTCGAGTTCGTTGCCCTTCATCCATTCGGTCATCAGGCCGACGACCGGTTCTTCGGTCTTGCCGAACTCGGTCGAAGACGCGTTCTCGATGCCGGCAAGATGACGGGCCGCTTCGACGACGGCCATCTGCATGCCGAAGCAGATGCCGAAATACGGCACCTTGCGCTCGCGGGCGAACTGGGCCGCCAGGATCTTGCCCTCGGAGCCGCGCTCGCCGAAGCCGCCGGGCACGAGGATACCGTTGACCTTTTCCAGCCACGGCGAAGGATCTTCCTTTTCGAAGATCTCGGACTCGATCCATTCGAGCTTGACCTTCACCCGGTTGGCGATGCCACCGTGATACAGTGCTTCGATGAGCGACTTGTAGGCATCCTTGAGGCCGGTGTACTTGCCGACGATTGCGATCGTCACTTCGCCTTCCGGTGTGCGGATGCGATTGCAGACCTCTTCCCAGGCATCCAGACGCGGCTTGGGTGCCGGCTCTATGCCGAAGGCGGCCAGAACCTCGTTGTCGAGGCCTTCCTTGTGATAGGCCATCGGCACATCATAGATGTTGGCGACGTCGAGCGCCTGGATCACCGCGCTTTCACGCACGTTGCAGAACAGAGAGAGCTTGCGGCGCTCAGCCTGCGGGATCTCACGGTCGGCACGGACAAGCAGAATGTCCGGATGGATGCCGAGCGCCTGAAGTTCCTTCACCGAATGCTGCGTCGGCTTGGTCTTCAGTTCGCCGGCCGCCGGAATGTAGGGCATCAGGGTCAGGTGGACATAGACGGCCGTGCCGCGCGGCAGGTCGTTCCCGAGCTGGCGGATCGCTTCCATGAAGGGCATGGCTTCGATGTCGCCGACGGTCCCGCCGATCTCGCAGATGACGAAATCGTATTCGTCATTGCCCTCGATGACGAAATCCTTGATCTCGTTTGTCACGTGGGGAATGACCTGAACGGTTGCGCCGAGATAATCGCCGCGACGTTCCTTGTCGATGATGTTCTTGTAGATGCGACCGGTGGTGATGTTGTCGGTCTTGGTGGCCGACCGCCCCGTGAAGCGTTCATAGTGACCGAGATCGAGGTCGGTCTCGGCGCCGTCGTCGGTGACGAAGACTTCGCCGTGCTGAGTCGGGCTCATGGTGCCCGGGTCAACGTTGAGATAAGGGTCCAGCTTGCGCAAACGTACGCGGTAACCGCGTGCCTGCAACAATGCTCCGAGTGCCGCGGCCGCAATTCCTTTGCCAAGAGAGGAAACCACGCCGCCAGTGATGAATACATATCGCGCCATGGGCTTCACCGGATACCGTTTCAGATTCGATTCCGCCAGCCCTAATCGGGTTTGTCCCACATTTTTCGTGGAATCGGCGAAATATGGACAAAAGAAAACCGGCGGACCCTAAAGCCCGCCGGAGTGATGGAAGTCGTTCCGATCAGTTGTTCGGAACGGCGTTGGGGTCTGCTGCAGGAGCCGCAGGTGCCGCCGGCGTCGACTGAGCCGGTGCGGTGCCCGGCAGCTGGTCGAGTACGCTGCCGCCGCCCTGGGTCGTGCCGTTGCCTGCCGGGATGCGGTCGAGGATATCGGTCGGACGCGATTCATGACGAGCCAGGATGCCGAGCGCCAACGAGATCACGAAGAACAGGGTCGCAAGGATCGCCGTGGTGCGGGTCAGCGCATTGGCCGTACCGCGCGCCGACATGAAGCCCGAGCCGCCGCCGATGCCGAGGCCACCGCCTTCGGAGCGCTGGATAAGGACGACGCCGATCAGGGCGACGACGACCATGAGATAGATAACGAGCAATACGGTCTGCATGGAATGTCCATCCTGCCCTATCAGGGCAAAATCAATGAGGTTGGCGGCTCTTTACATGAGAGGAACGGGCATTGAAAGCCCCTCTTCCGCTTTTCGGGGCTTTGCCCCTCAGGCGGTGAGTTCCTCATAGACCCGGTATATGGCGAGGAAATCGGCTGCCTTCAAGCTTGCGCCACCGATCAGGGCGCCGTCGACATTGTCGACCGCCATCAGTTCCTTCGCATTCGATGGCTTGACCGAGCCGCCATATAGGAGGCGCATTTTCTTGCCCACGTCGCCAAAACGCTTGATGAGTTCGGCACGCAGGAAAGCATGGGCTTCCGCCACATCGGCAACAGTCGGCGTCAGCCCGGTCCCGATTGCCCAAACAGGCTCATAGGCGATCACAGTGCGTTCTGCCGTCGCGCCATCCGGAACGGAGCCGGCAAGCTGACGCTTGAGGATGTCGAGTGTCTGACCGGACTTGCGCTCGTCTGCTGTCTCGCCAATGCAGATGACAGCCGTCAGGTCTGCGGCATAGGCGGCTTCCGCCTTGGCGCGCACCAGATGATCGGTTTCGGCATGGTCGGTGCGGCGCTCGGAGTGGCCGACGATGACATGCGTGCCGAAGCAGTCGGCAATCATCTCGGCCGAGAGATCGCCCGTATGAGCGCCGGACGCATTTTGATGGCAATCCTGGGCGCCGATCTGGAGGGGGCTGTCGGTGCACAGAGCGGTCGCGACGTAAAGCAGCGTTGCCGGCGGGCAGATCAAGGTTTCGACCTTCTCGGACAGCGGTCCCTGGACACCCTCGGCGATCGCCTTGATCTGATCGAGCGAAGCTCGCGTGCCATTCATTTTCCAATTGCCCGCAACAAGCGGGCGAACATCCGGTGTCATATCGTCTCAACCCCTATTTCGCTTGTGCGAAGTAGCAAATCTGAGCCCGGAAGGAAAGATTGCGCTGTCCGATTGGCCCGTTTATCGGGCGACATGGTGAAATTGTGCACCCTCGGCGCCTGGATAACCGGCAGACCACCCGTTCATCGGATGAGCCAATTGAGGAGGGCACGCCAATCCGACATGCGCACCGGCGTCCCATGCGATCCTGTCTCGAACAGAGTGAAGCGAACCGGCTGACCCGCTGCGCGGAGCTTCCTGTAGATGGAAGCCTGGCCTTCGGCCGCGTAGACACTGTCGCGACTGCCATGGGTGAACCAGATCGGCAGCCTGGCCTTGGCTGCGGCACTCTTCGGCAGTGCCGGATCCGGCGCACCGCCGAGGATCGCCATGCCTGAGAGCTTCGCCACGGTTGCCGGGTCCCTCGACAGGCCCGAGCAGATGAAGCTGCCCATGGATGCACAGGCGAGCACCACGGGCTTACCGCCGGATTGGGCCGAGGCGTAGGCAACAAGAGACGCGACCGCGCCTACACCCTTGTCGTCGAAGCTTCTCACAGAAGGCGCGTAATAGGTGCCGCCGTTTTCGGCAGCGAGGTTCTTCAGGCGGTTGAAGTTACCGCCGAAGCTGATGTCGTTCAGCCCAAGGCGTCTGTCCCCGCCCCTGCCGTGAATGAAGATCACGGTGAAGGCCTGGCCCTGATCGCGGCCGACCCGTCCGACCTCCATCGGCCCGGTCGGAAGCTGCAGTGTCTGGTTCTCCTGGACCCTGCGCACCTTCAGCGAAACATAGCGATCCTTGACCCGCCGTTCAGGGATGCTGTCGCGTCCGTTGATGTCACGCATCTCGTCGTAATCGATGCGGGTGAAATCGCCACCGTCTCCGGTTTCCAGCACTATCTGAGCGGAAAACAGCTCATCCTTGAAAGGCGCAACTGTCTCGGCAGCGGCGCTCGACAGGAACAGAAACGGAAAGAGAACGCAGGAAATCGCCGCAGTGCGGAAATGAGCTGTGGACATCTGCATGGAAGATGGGTTTCCTCTCGGCTCACGCTTGCCTTCGCGAAATGCGCCACGCAAAGCTGGCCCGAATTCAACTTGCGCCGGCTCTCTGGCCCTTCGCGCCTGCCCTGCCTTTCTGGCACAATCCGACCGATTCGCAGATGCGACTGGCCTGGTGCGGCGGCATTATGAAGGTGCCGCGAAGTCGGCATCGAACAGCAACAGAGTATCGAACGACGCCATGGACGACAACGATCTCTTTTCCGGCATGCCGCTCGCCCAGAAGGTCGAGACGGAAACCGTGACGACGCCGACCCCTGCCCCCGCGCCCGCTGCGCGACCGGCTGCTCCTGCTTCAAGTGCGGGCGCCGAAGAGTATGGCGCGTCCTCCATTCGCGTTCTCGAAGGCCTTGAGCCGGTGCGCATGCGTCCGGGCATGTATATCGGCGGCACGGACGAGAAGGCGCTGCACCACCTGTTTGCCGAAGTCATCGACAACTCGATGGACGAAGCGGTGGCCGGCCACGCCAATTTCATCGACGTGCATCTAGATACACAGGGCTTTCTGACCGTCACGGATAATGGTCGCGGTATCCCGGTCGAACTGCATCCGCAGGTGCCGGGCAAGTCGACACTAGAAGTCATCATGACCAAGCTGCATGCCGGCGGCAAGTTCGACGGCAAGGCCTATGAGACTTCAGGCGGTCTCCACGGCGTCGGCGTCTCCGTGGTCAACGCGCTCTCCGATCTGCTCGAGGTCGAAGTCGCTCGTAATCGCAAGCTCTATCGTCAGACTTTTTCGCGCGGTGTACCGCAGGGTGGCCTCGAAGAACTGGGCGAGGTGCATAACCGACGCGGCACGCGGGTTCGCTTCCATCCCGATCCGCAGATTTTCGGCGATCATGCGAAGTTCGATCCGGGCCGGATTTTCCGAATGGCGCGCTCGAAGGCCTATCTCTTCGGCGGCGTCGAGATCCGCTGGTCTTGCGATCCGGGCATGGTGCCCGAGGGTGGCGACATCCCGGAGAAGGCCGTTTTCCACTTCCCCGGAGGCCTGAAGGACTATCTGGCCGCGACGCTCGGCAAGGAGTTCACCGTCACCCGCGAGATCTTCGCCGGCAAGACCGAGAAGACCGGCGGCCATGGCGCGATGGAATGGGCCGTGACCTGGTATGGCGGTGACCCCGCGCTGCACTCCTACTGCAACACGATCCCGACGCCTGAAGGCGGCACGCATGAGGCAGGGCTGCGCATCGCGCTCACCAAGGGGCTCAAGAACTACGCTGAACTGACGCAGAACAAGCGCGCCAAGGAAATCACCACCGACGACGTAATGATTTCTGCTGTCGGCATGTTGTCGGTTTTCATCCGCGAGCCTGAGTTCGTTGGCCAGACCAAGGACAAGCTCGCAACCGTCGAGGCCCAGCGCATCGTCGAGAACGCGCTACGCGACCCCTTCGACCACTACCTCGCGGATAACCCCAACGAGGCAGCCAAACTGCTCGACTGGGTGATCGAGCGCGCGGAGGAGCGCCTGCGACGCCGCAAGGAGAAGGAAGTCAACCGTAAGACCGCCGTACGCAAACTGCGACTGCCCGGAAAGCTGGCAGACTGCTCGCAGAATACGGCCGAAGGCGCAGAACTCTTCATCGTCGAGGGTGACTCGGCCGGTGGCTCCGCCAAGCAGGCACGCAACCGCGCCAATCAGGCAATCCTGCCGCTGCGCGGCAAGATCCTGAACGTCGGCTCCGCCAGCCGCGAAAAGCTGATGGCCAACCAACAGATCGCCGACCTGATCCAGGCGCTCGGCTGCGGGACCCGAACAAAGTATCGTGAAGAAGACCTGCGCTACGAGCGCATCATCGTGATGACCGATGCCGACGTCGACGGGGCGCATATCGCATCACTGCTGATCACCTTCTTCTATCAGGAAATGCCAGAGCTCATTCGCGGCAATCACCTTTATCTCGCAGTTCCGCCGCTTTACGTCATCCGCCAGGGTGCAAAGACCGTCTATGCCCGCGACGACGCCCACAGGGCCGAGCTCATGGAGACCGTCTTTAAGGGCAAGAAAGTTGAAATCGGGCGCTTCAAAGGCCTCGGCGAAATGATGCCGGCGCAGCTCAAGGAAACGACGATGGATCCGGGCAAGCGGACGCTTCTCAGGGTCGGCATCGATGACGTGGACTTCGAGGGCACACGGGATGCGGTCGACGCCTTGATGGGCACGAAGCCTGAGGCCCGGTTCCGCTTCATCCAGGAGCGCGCCGCCTTCGCGGAGAACCTCGACATCTGAGGCATGGAGCCGATGACTTCCGGGACCGCCGCTTGTTTCCAGCGCGAGAATGCGCCATATGCAAGCCAGCTTTAACGGGACATTGCAGATCGTGAGCCAAGCGGAAGTTCAGACGCCGTCGAAGGGGCCTCGTTGGCTCGGCCAGGCAACGGCCAATCGCATCGCCCTGATCACACCGATCTCGGTTGCGCGCTGGTTGCTTGTGCTGATCGGTATCGCCGCAATCTATTTCTTCCATGGTTTCGTCGTGCCGGTGCTGGCGGCGCTTGTCATAGCGTTCGCCAGTTGGCCGCTTTACCGCCGGCTTCTTGATCAAATTGGCGGCAACACCACGCTCGGTGCAACGCTGGCGCTGTTGTTCATTCTGACATTTCTGATCGTGCCGATCGGCATAGCCATTTCTTACGCCGTTGACGAAATCCGGCAGTGGATCAGTTGGGCCGTCGAAGCAAATACAACGGGAACGCCGCCGCCTGCCTGGATCGCCGCGCTTCCGCGCATCGGAGACTGGCTGGCTCAGAAGTGGACGGAGCATGTCGGCCAGCCCGGCGCCATCGGTGAACTGATCCAGATCGTCAGTGGGGCCAATATCGGCAATATCTACCGCGCCGTGATCGCAGCCGGCGACGGCCTCTTCCATCTGCTGTTGACCCTGCTCTTCATGCTGATAGCGCTCTTCTTCGTCTACCGCGACGGCAAGAGCTTCGCGCGTCAATTGGACTTGCTCGGCGAACGCATTCTTCCCGATCGCTGGGAACGAATATCGCGTGTCGTACCGGCGACCATCAGTTCGACCGTCACCGGCATGACACTTATTGCAATTGGCGAAGGCATCATTCTCGGTATTGCCTACTGGCTAGCGGGCGTACCCTCACCGGTCACCCTCGGCGTGATCACCGGTATTATGGCGCTCATTCCCGGCGGGGCACCACTGTCATTCACACTGGTGTCGATCTATCTGGTCGCCAGCGGCTCGACATTTGAAGGCGTTGCCCTCTTCGTCTGGGGCTCGGTCGAGCTTTTCATCGTCGACAAGACAGTCCGTCCGCGGCTCGTCGGCGGCCCCATCAAACTGCCGTTCCTGCCGACCTTCTTCGGCCTGGTGGGCGGTGTGAAAACCATGGGCTTTCTCGGCCTGTTCATCGGCCCGGTCCTCATGGCGCTCCTCGTCTCCATTTGGCGCGAATGGATCCGCGAGGTTGAACGTTCGGACGACGTCCTTCCTTTGGACGAGCAAGCGGAACTTGATCTCTTCACCGAATCGGAGCGTGAAGCCAAGCGTGCCTCGCTCGCATAGCGCGATTGCACCGGTTCACGATTTGACTGCTCTAATTCGCTTGAACGCTTCCTCGGCAAAGCATCGGCATCCTGCCATGCTTCGGCTCCAATCATTCTGTTTCGTCTGACCGCCAACGACCCGACGGGAACCCCTTGCGATGAAGACTGCACTGATCATGATGACGATCCTCGGCTGCGACGACAGTGTCAGCCAATGCGAATTCGTCGAGACGCCGGCAGAACGCTTTGTATCGATCGAGCTGTGCAACGCCGCATCTGAGCAGGTGCTCGGACGCTACGGCAATATCGGTTACCCCACGGCCGTTGCCGTCTGCCAGATGCCTCCACCTGACATTACCGAGGCACTGGCTGCTCAATCAGCAGAGAACGAGAACAACGCTGCAGCGGTTGCGGCGCCGACGCCAGAACAGGAGCGGACGCTGAAGGACCGTGCGGTCGATGCAGTCCGAGAGGTTTTGCCCGGCAAAGCTGCGATCAAAATGATCTTCGAGAAGCCGATCCACGTCGTATCGGAAAGCTATTCGTGGGTGGCGAAGAAGATCGTGCCCTGACAGCTCAGGCGGCAGCGAGTGCAAAGCCTGAGGCATAATCCCGGGCGAGACGACGTTCTTCCGCAATGGCAAGCCGCTCGATCATGTCAACGAGCGCTGTTGCGGGTTCGCTGAGATTGCTGTCGCCACGATATCGCTGAACCAGGCGGTGGGCGATATGATCAAGGTCGAAGCCGCTCGCCGCCTGTATGAGTCCCCGCCACAGCATGACGGCCTCAACGAAAAGCGGGCTGAGATCTCGACCGAGACCGGCAGATTCCAGGAGTGCACGCACGGCATGGAAGCGTCCGGTCGCCAAAATCGAGCGCACGCGGCGCTCGTCGAGACCGGAAATCGCAACGATGGCGCAGGAGAAGAAGTCGGTCCGGCCAGCGCATAGCGCATGCATCAGGAAGGCGGGCGTCAGGCGCCCGGCAACACGAAGCTGCTCTGTCAGGCGCACGAGTTCGTCGCCATGAACGTCGGCGAGTAGCGCGATGGTGGCGCTGTCGCCGGCTTCACGGGCGATGCGCCTAATCCGGCGGCTGCCGATGGCACCGATCACGAGATCCGAGCCAGCAAGGGCTTCCGTAACGAATTGAACGAGCAGTTGCCGCACACCACTGGTCAGATCGTCTCGATCCAAAAGAAGGGCGCGGATTCGTTCGCTGTGGCCGTGACGCTCGGCGATGCGGCGCAGCGTGAAGGAGGTAATATGGGCGCCGGCATTCTCCAGAAGGACCTCGAGCTCCGCAGCATCCCCAATTTCGGCAAGTGCTGCGGCCACACCAACGCTCACCTCCTTGCGAGCAGCTATCAGCGCACGGGTTTCGACGGTACCACGGCCGGCGATATCGACAAGATCGGCATCTGACAGAACTGGCGAGCACAGAATGACGACCGAAGCGATTTCAGGCTGATCCTCAGCCAAGGACACCATCAAGGCCCGTGGAGCCCGCTCTTCCGCCGCCAGAACGTCGGCGAGCGCGAGCCGCACCTGTGGTGCCGGGTCATCGAGGAGATAGGTCATAGCCATCTGGGCAGCCTGGCGTTCGTCCAGCGCCATGTCGGACTTGAGGTAGGCCCGAGCAAGCGCGTTTGCCGCACGTGCCCGCTCCTGCGTCTTTGCCGTTTCGACCCATCTGAGAAAAGCTGCAACGATCAAAGTCGAACCCACTCGCCACCTGTACAAACCCGAAGCATTCGGTGTTTCGACAATAGGTTCAAAGTGTTTAAGAAACGTTCACCACGTTCGTTAACCACGGAGCTCGACCCGGTTCAACAACCACAGACCGGGTCGAGGCTCGCTCAGGTTCTCTGGCTCGGTCGTTTCAACTCGAAGATGGGCCCCATGCCGGCATAGTCCATATAGCCCAGGCGCATGATCGGGTCGGCAGCAGCCAGATCGAATCGCCCGTTGCGGATGACCTCGTCGGCAATGTGGATGCCGACGACTTGGCCGAAGACGGCATGGCTGTCGGTGTCGTTCCCGTCCATGTCGGGCAAGGTCAGAACCTTGGTCACCCGGCATTCGAGTACTGCCACCGCCTCGCCGACAAAGGGGGCGTCGACGATACGGCCAGCTGCCGGGGTCAGACCCGCCAGCTCGAATTCATCCGTCTCATAGGCAACGGCGGCCGACGATTCGTTCATCCGGTCCATCAACGACCGGCTCACGAAGCTTGCCGTGAAGACGCCGGTTTCCTCGACGTTCCTTAAGCTGTCTTTCCGACCGCTGGACGAGAACATGACCATTTTCGGTCTGTCGCCAACGGCATTGAAGAAGGAATAGGGGGAAAGATTGCGGATGCCGTCCCTACCCTTCGTGCCAATCCAGCCGATGGGCCTTGGCGCCACGATCGCCTTGAACGGATCATGTGCCATCCCGTGGGCATTCGTCTCCGTGTCGTAGAACATCAGTCCTCGCCACCCTGCCAGGAGACGAGATCTTCCAGCGCCGGTCGAGGACGCTCGACGATCGGAAACTCGGTTGAGCCAATATGGATGAAACCCGCCACCTTTTCACCAGCCTTGATGCCGAGAAGCGGATGGGCCCGCTCGTCGAAGGCGAACCATTCACTCAGCCAGTTCGAGACATAGCCATGGGCATTGGCCGCCATCAGCAGATTGAGGCAAAGGGCACCGGCGGACATGACCTGCTCCCATTCCGGGATCTTCGCATGCGGGGCTGCCGTCGAGATCACAGCAACGACCACCGGCGCCCGGGTGAAACGCGCGCGTTCGACCTGGATCATCTCTTCGGAAAGACCCGGGTTCTTCTCCAGCGCCATCTTCAGCAATTCTTCGCCTATGCGGGCGCGTTCCTCGCCACGGTAGACGATGAAGCGCCAGGGAGCGATCTTGCCGTGATCGGGAACGCGGACCGCCAGCGTCAGAATCGACTCGATTTCCGCCTTGTCCGGACCCGGCTCGCACATCTGAAAGGCGGGCACGGAGCGGCGAACTGCGAGATAATCGAGCAGCTTGATGTCTTTTTTCATTTTCTTGATACCTTCATAGGCCTATGCGGGGGCGGCAGGTCTTGAAATTGCCATGCGGTTCGGTTTGAAGTTGCCGGCATTGGGAAGGAAGTCAACACACAGTGCATCGCATGTCCCACCAATCTGGCCTTGTCCGGCTGCTGCTCTGCCTTCTTGTGGCCTCGGCGGCAGCGTCGCCGTCCTTTGCTCAGGAAGCCTTTGAGACCTTCAAACAGCTGAATGGCTCTACCAAGATGCCGAAGCTGAAGGCGTTTTCAGCTCCAGGTGCAGCCGCGATCGCCAATGTGACGCAAGGGCGCAGTGTCAAGCTCGATGCCAAGCTGACCGACCAGGGTGAACCGATGCAGCATGGGCTTTCCTGGCGCGTCTTCAGCCCCATCCCTGGTGAAGACGGCAAGCTGCCGCTGCTAGCCAGTGCCGAAGGCGGATCGGCAGCGTTTCAGCTGGCGCCCGGTGACTATTTCGTCAACGTATCCTTCGGGCGCGCGGGTGCCACCAAGAAACTGAACGTACCAGCCGAGGGCGAGGTCGCAGATCAGGTTCTGGTGCTTGATGCCGGCGGCATGTCGCTAAATGCAATCTCCGGCGCCGACACCCATATTCCCGATAAGCAGTTGAGTTTCGACATCTACGCATCCGAGGTGCGCGAGGACGGAGAGCGCGGCCTGGTGCTGGCGGATGTCAAGCCGAACACAATCGTACGCCTAAACGCCGGAACCTATCATGTCGTGTCGGAATACGGCTCAATCAACGCCGTGGTGCGCGCTGACATCACGGTCGAAGCTGGCGAGCTGACGGAAGCGACGATCCAACATCGCGCATCGCAGGTGGGTTTCAAGCTGGTCTCGGAAGAAGGCGGCGAAGCGATTGCCGATACAGCCTGGTCCGTTCTCACATCAGGCGGCGATATTGTGGCTGAAAGCGTCAGCGCCTTCCCGGTCATGGTGTTGGCGGAAGGCCAGTACACGGCAGTTGCCCGCAACAAGGACAAGCTCTTCCAACGGGATTTCGAGGTGAAGGCTGGGGTCAACCTCGATGTCGAGCTGATGCTCGACCAGCCCTGACGCATCAAGCGACGCGGCGAAACTTGCTGCGTTCGACGGGCGCCATGCTGAAAACCGCGCCGAAAAGCCGTGCCAAAAGATCCTTGCGGTCCGCATGCGTGCTTAACTCTTCCCACGGAATCATCACGCCGACACGCGCCCGGATCGTCGAGCCGGACAGACGGCGGAACTCGCGGATCAGCAGCGACACGCGCAAGGTCAGGGAGATCTTGCTCGCGAGATGAAAGAGACGGCCGTTCTGGCCTTCGAAGAACACCGGTACGACATTGGCTTTCGCAGCCTGGATAAGCTTGGCCGGGAACATCTTCCAGGGAAGGTCCTCGGCGCGACCGAAACCCTTTCTGGCTGTCGCAACGCCACCTGCCGGGAAAATCACGACGGTCACGCCGTCCTTCAGAAGTCGCAGCGCTTCGTGACGGGTCTGCATGTTTATGGCGAGCGCTTCCTTGGTTTCCTCGAAGGAAACGGGCAAGGAGTAAGGCGCCATTTCCGGCACCTTCAACAATTCGTTGTTGATCAGAACGCGGAAAGGACGGCCGAGCTGTTCAGCAAGCGCGAGGACAGCGATGCCATCGCCGATGCCGAAGGGATGGTTGGCGATGATGACGATCGGCCCATCGGGAATGTTTTCCGGCGGCCAGGTACCTTCGACCCTCAGATCTACATTGATCAGGTCCAGCATCTTGCCAAAGACCCGGTCCGTCTTGCCGACAATGTCGTTACGCCAGATATCGTAGAGCCTTGTGAACCGGTCGCGACCGGAAAGGCCTTCTATCGAGCGGATGAACCAGCGCTTGAGCTTCGGGTCACGCTCGTTGGCATAAGAGAGTTCTTTGAACTTCACGGGCAGGCTCCGGTGCTACGGAAAGTCATCTGACCGTCATATGCCGTTTCGATGACAGCCGTCTGACAGTGCGCCAACGCACTGTCAGACGGTCTATTTTTGGTTAGGTCTTGCGATTTGCCAGCTTTCGCTTGACGTCCGGAGGGGTCGCCTCGCCTGCAAGCACCGCAACGGCTTCAACGAGCGGCATCGAAACCTGCTCCTGCGAACCGAGGCGACGGATATTGACGGTTTTTTCTTCCGCCTCGCGCTTGCCGCAAACGATAATGACCGGGACCTTGGTCACGGAATGCTCACGGACCTTGTAGTTGATCTTCTCGTTGCGGAAGTCCGTCTCCACCTGCAGGCCGACATCGCGCAGCTGCTCTGCCACTTCGCGACCGTAGTCATCCGCATCCGAGGTGATCGTGGCGACAACCACCTGCAGCGGTGCGAACCACAGCGGCATGTGGCCGGCAAAGTTCTCGATCAGGATGCCGAGGAAACGTTCCATCGAGCCGCAGATGGCGCGGTGGATCATCACCGGCTGAACCTTTTCCGAGTTCTGGTCGATGTAGAAGGCTCCGAAGCGTTCCGGCAGGTTGAAGTCGACCTGAGTGGTGCCGCACTGCCATTCACGGCCGATGGCGTCCCGCAGGGTGTATTCGAACTTCGGACCGTAGAAGGCGCCCTCGCCCGGCAGAATGCCGGTCTTGATGCGGCCGCCCGATTGCTCCTCGATCTGCTTCAGCACGTCCATCATGACGCTTTCGGCGCGATCCCAGAGATCGTCTGAGCCGACGCGCTTTTCCGGGCGGGTCGACAGCTTCACAACGATCTCGTTGAAGCCGAAGTCCTCATAGACCGACAGAATAAGATCATTGATGCGCAGGCATTCGGCCGCCATCTGCTCTTCCGTGCAGAAGACGTGGGCATCGTCCTGGGTGAAGCCACGGACGCGCATCAGGCCATGCAGCGCACCGGAGGCTTCATAACGGTGAACCGTACCGAATTCGGCGAGGCGCACAGGAAGCTCGCGGTAAGACTTCAGGCCATGCTTGAAGATCTGCACATGACCCGGGCAGTTCATCGGCTTCAATGCAAAGACCTTTTGGTCGGCTTCCTCGTCATCGGGGTTCATGAAGGCATGGGCCGATTTCACGGCGAACATGTTTTCCTGATACCAGCCCCAATGGCCTGAGGTTTCCCAGAGCGACTTGTCGAGGATCTGCGGTGCATTGACCTCCTGATACGTGCCTTCAAGACGGCGGCGCATGTAAGAGGTCAGCGTTTGGAACATGCGCCAGCCCTTGCCGTGCCAGAAGACGACGCCGGGACCCTCTTCCTGGAAATGGAAGAGATCCATTTCACGGCCAAGCTTCCGGTGGTCGCGCTTCTCGGCCTCGGCCAGAATATGCAGATAGTTGTCCAGCTGCTCCTGTTCGGCAAAGGCCGTTCCGTAGATGCGGCTCAGCATGGCGTTATTGCTGTCACCGCGCCAATAGGCGCCGGCGACCTTCATCAGCTTGAAGGCCATGCCGATCTGCCCGGTGGACGCCATATGCGGCCCACGGCAGAGGTCGAACCAGTCGCCCTGATAGTAGATCTTCAGATCCTGGTCTTCCGGGATCGCGTCAACCAACTCGACCTTGTACTTTTCCCCCTTGGAAGCGAAGACTTCCTTGGCTTTGTTGCGCGACCAGATCTCCTTGGTGAAGGGCTTGTTGCGCTGAATGATCTCCTTCATCCGCTTTTCGATCTTCGGCAGATCCTCGGGCGTGAAGGGCTCGGCCTTGGCGAAGTCGTAGTAGAAGCCGTTCTCAATCACCGGACCGATGGTTACCTGCGTGCCAGGCCAGAGTTCCTGCACCGCCTCGGCCATCACATGGGCAGCGTCATGGCGAATGAGTTCCAGTGCCCGCGGATCCGTGCGGGTGACGATCTCAATCTTGCCCTCATCAATGGGGTCAGAGAGGTCACGCAGCCTGCCGTCGAGCGCAATGGCAACGGCTTTCTTGGCAAGCGACTTTGAAATGGATTCGGCGACCTCGGCACCGGTCGTGCCGGCTGCGTATTCGCGGATAGAACCATCGGGGAAAGTGAGAGATACGGAAGCGGACATAAACGTCTCCTGATCCAGTCCCGCCAACGAATGCGGGTGGTGAAAATTGCGAGGTCAAAGACCCCGCCACGAACCGGCGCTTGATAGGCCGAAAGTGCTGATGAGTAAAGGATCTTGCTAGGGTGGTCGCTTTGATCACAAGCCGCGGGCTTCGGCGGACAAGGTTCTCATGATGCGGTCGAAGGTTTGAGCCGCATTCAGACAGATCTCTTGCGACCGAAAGTCCAAAGTCGCCAGGGCGCGTACCAGGTAAAGCGCTGAGCCAGAGCCTCAGGCACGGGATCCGGACCCCAGGTGCCGCCTGGACCGCAGCGAACGACGCGGAAGAGAGTGAGCCAGCCACCCCGCCAGAGACCGTGCCGCGCGACAGCCTCGTAGCCGTATTCGGAACAGGTCGGCATATGGCGGCAGGAACTGCCGACGATACTGGAAAAGGTCAGCTGATAGAAACGGATAACACCCATGGCGAGCAGTCGGCCAGGGGTCTTGCGGAACGGCCCCTGCCAGTTGCGGCTCTTCTGCCCACCACCCGCCGGCTGGTGACCGCAGTCAGGGCTGCCGCACATAGCTAGCTTGCCTCGGCGGCGGCAGCCGGCGATTCGATCTGATCCAGACAGTCGACAACCGCATCGAGGGTCAGCATCGTAGAGGCGTGGCGGGCCTTGTAGTCCTTGACGGGCTTCAGGAAGCGCATGTCCTCGAAACGACCCGAGGGCCCCTCCCCGTCTTCCTTCAACATGGCCAGCATGTCCAGCCGCGCCTGCCGCAGTTCGGCTGATGTCGCCCCGACCACGTGGCGCGCCATGATGCCCGAAGAGGCCTGGCCGAGTGCGCAGGCCTTAACCTCATGGGTGAAATCGGTCACCACGCCGTCGCGAACCTTCAGATGGACCCGAACCTTGGAGCCGCAGAGCTTGGAGTGTTTCTCCGAAACGGCATCGGCGTCGGCGAGCACGCCGATCCGACCGATGTTTCCGGCAAATTCGAGGATCTTGGTGTTGTAGATGTCGTCCATGGTCAATCCGGTTCAGCGCCTCTCCCGTATATAGGGAGTGGTTGCGACAATGCAGCCTTCATCATGTCGCAGCGGCCGTCTTTTTGTCGGCGTCGCGCGATACTATATCGAAGCGGTGGGCATAGGACAAACGCAGGCCGACCACGGACGAAACGATCTTCTCGGCTGAAACACCGATAACGGACTTGCATTATGAGCCGCATTACGCCTTTACAATCCGGCATAGCCAAACCAGCGGCTCGCCTCAAGCGGGACCGGGAGACCAAGGCCATGGATGCCATCGTGAAGAAACTGACCGTCGAACCCGTGCGGCCGACGCGCGAGGAAGCCGAACAGGCGGTGCGCACGCTTCTGCTCTGGGCCGGCGACGACCCGGAACGTGAAGGACTTCTCGACACACCGGCACGGGTTGCCAAGGCTTATGGCGAGCTGTTTTCCGGCTACAGCGCCGATATCGAGGACGTGCTCGGCCGTACTTTCGAGGAAGTCGGCGGCTACGACGACATGGTCCTCGTCCGCGATATTTCCTTCTTCTCGCATTGCGAACACCACATGCTCCCAGTCATGGGCAAGGCGCATGTTGCCTATCTCCCGAAGGGTCGCGTGCTTGGCCTGTCGAAGATTGCGCGCATCGTCGACGTATATGCCAAGCGCCTGCAGACGCAGGAAAACATGACGGCACAGATTGCCCAGGCGATCGACGAGACCCTGCTGCCACGAGGGGTTGCGGTTTTCCTTGAGGCCGAGCATATGTGCATGGCCATGCGCGGGATCCAGAAGACGGGTTCCACGACGCTCACCACAACCTTCACCGGCGCCTTCAAGGACAATGCGGCCGAACAGGCCCGCTTCATGTCCATGGTTCGGAGCCGCTAGGACCGCGAGTGCCTATGTCCGGTTACGCTTTTGACGCTCCCTCGACAGACAAGAAGATCCTCGAGGAGGGTCTCGCCTTCACGCCCAAGTTCGATGACAATGGGCTTGTGACCGCCGTCGTCACGGATGCCAGGGACGGCGAGCTGTTGATGGTGGCGCATATGAACGCCGAAGCCATCGCTCTGACGCTCGAAACCGGGATCGGCCACTATTACAGCCGCTCCAGGGCCAAGATCTGGAAAAAGGGCGAGAGCTCCGGCAACCTTCAAACGGTCAAGGAAATCAAGGTCGACTGCGACCAGGATGCGATCTGGCTGAAGGTCGAGGTGGCCGGTCATGACGCGACCTGCCATACTGGACGCCGCTCCTGTTTTTACCGGACCGCCCACCTCGTTGACGGCGAGCCGTCTCTCAAGATTGCTGACGACCACAAGCATTTCGATCCGGATCACGTCTACGGCCATTGACCTCTTGGGTCTGCATAACGAAATCGTAAGCAGACGATGTCCTAATGGAGCCCGGAGTGTTCAGCTTATGGGGTAGCGGAGATGCTGAACTGGAGCATGATTTCTAATGGTGGTGCGGCTGCATCGCAACCTGCCAAGGACGTCGGTACGTTGCCGACCGGTCCGATCGTTCCGGAGAAACGCGCAAAGGCTAAAGTCGCGCTTGCCCTCGGTGGTGGTGCCGCGCGTGGCTGGGCACATATTGGCGTTTTAAGGGCCCTCGACGAAGAAGGCATAGAAGTCGGGATGATTGCGGGTACATCGATCGGTGCGCTGGTCGGCGGCTGTTATCTCGCCGGCAAGCTCGACGAGTTGGAAGCCTTTGCCCGATCCCTGACCATGCGCCGCATCGCGTCGCTGCTCGACCTCACCATCGGTGGTGGCGGGCTTCTTGGCGGCATGCGCCTGACCAAGCGCATGCAGGAGCATCTCGAAGGCCTGAATGTCGAGGACTTGCCGAAGCCCTTCGTTGCTGTCGCCTCGGAGCTCAACAGCGGCCACGAAGTCTGGATCGACGGCGGAAGCCTGATCACGGCGCTTCGGGCATCCTACGCCCTGCCCGGCATTTTCGAGCCCATTCACTGCAACAACCGCACGCTGATCGACGGCGCACTCGTCAATCCGGTGCCGGTGTCCGTTTGCCGCGCCTATGAGCAGCCGTTGGTGATGGCGGTCAATCTGCATTACGACGTGTTCGGACGATCCGCCGTCGTCAAGCACAAGGCTTCAACGCCGGACCAGGCGAGCGCAGAAACAGCCAGAGCACCAAACAAGGTCGGTTTGACCGGCGTGATGGTGCAGGCCTTCAACATCATTCAGGATCGTATCTCCCGGGCGCGCCTCGCCGGAGACCCGCCGGATCTTGCTCTTCACCCGCGTCTCAACGACATCGGATTGTCCGAGTTTCATCGGGCCGGCGAAGCAATCGATCGCGGCTATGAGGAAGCAAAGGCCCGCGTCACGGAAATCCGCCGCATGCAGGAAGCGGTTCTCCGCTAGGTGCGGTGTTGGCCGCACCCTCTCACGGACCTTCGCACAATGTGAGAATCAGCCGGCGATATAGGCCTTGATGTGTTCGGCTTCCTGCTCGATCTCGCGGATGCGCGACTTCACCACGTCACCGATTGAGATAATGCCTGAAAGCTTGCCGTTATCCTCGACGGGCACGTGGCGAAAACGGCGGCTGGACATCATTTCCATCAACTCATTGACACCGGTCTCTTCACGGCACCGATATACATTCGCGGTCATGAAGGCGGAAACCGGTTGATCGAATGCATCCTTGCCGGCCGTCCCGATCGCGCGAACCACGTCACGTTCGGTGAAGATGCCAACGATACGGCTCTCCATACCAACGACGACGACGGCACCGATCTTGTGTTCTTCCAGCACCCTGGCCGCCTCGCCCAAGCTCACGCTCGGGCTGATGGTGATGACATTGCGGCCCTTCTGTTCGAGTATGCTTCTGGCTGATGCAGGCATGAGTTCCTCCTCGCATAGAACACTCGCATGGCAGCCCAACCCTCCTTGGACTGCCAAGTGAAAAGGTGCCCTTTATTCAAGGAGAATGCAATAAGTCGGGCATCACGCCCTTGTGTGACGACCGGTGTAGGGATCGAAGGCTGCAAACCCGAAGAAACCGAGCAGGAACCCGCCGATATGTGCGTCCCAGGCAATCGACGCGGAACCACCCCCGAGCATCGGAACGCCAAAGGCGATGGCAATATTGCCGAGAAACCAGACGATGATGAAGACACGGACGGTACGGTCGGCCAAGGCCTGCCCCACCGACAGCAAGGGAGGCTGCCATCCGGACAATCGGGCGAGGCTCCGCTGCCGTTCACCGAAGGCGAATCGGCAGGCGGCCCCCATCAGAGCGGAAATCACACCGGATGCGCCGACCATCAAGGATGGCTCTCCCCAGTTGACGAAGGCATGCAATGCCGCCGCAGCGACCGATGAAACCACCCAGAACAAGATAAATCTGACCTCGCCGATGCGACGACAGACAGGCGTTCCGAATGCGGCAAGCCAAAGACTGTTGAAGGCGAGATGCTCGAAGCTCCCGTGCAGCAGCGAATAACTCACCGGCGTCCACAGCCAGGCCAGCGACTGTTCGTCGAGCGGATAAAGATAGCGGACTGGCGAGAAACCGAATTCGACGGCGACCCACTGATTGAGTGCCGGCGACAGAAGGAATGCCTGGGTCGCATAGATCCCACAGATCAGGGCAAGCGCCACAAGTATGCCGGTCGGCAGATTGAAGATGGGCGGCTTCTCTTCTGATCGCACGCCGCGCTCGGGCACAAACTCGTCATTGTCCAGACGCTCTTCGCCTCGAGATCCTGCCTCATCCTGCATCTGCACTTCCTTCTGCTGCGAAACCATCAGGTAATGCAGGCGGCGGATAAAAAAAAGGCCGCCCGGAAACCGAGTGGCCTTGCTGGCGCTAGGCGGATCGTCGCGCCAACTGGAGGTGGTGCCGAAGGAAGCCCTTCGCAATTGCTAGAACCCTCATGCCATGAGCAGCCAACGCCGACAACCGAAAGCCTTCCTTAACCTTAATCCCGTGGCGATATCGTTCCGTCTGGAAAAAGCGCACCCGAAAGCAAACACTATATTAACGGCTCGCCCCCTAATGTCGAACCATAGAGAAACAGACAGAATCTCCGAGATGTACTCAACGCAGGCAAGCCATACGAACACGATCGCTTCGCCGGGACAGCAACGCGCCTTTCAGCGTGTCGCCGTCAGCCTGCAGGGTCGTCTCATGCTTGCCAGCTATGAGGAGTATGTCTGCAAGGTTATCGACATGTCGCCAGGCGACGTGCGCTTCGCGTGCGCCGGCATGCCGCGTCCGGGCGAACGTGTGATCGCTTACATCGATCATCTCGGGCGCATTGAGGGCACCGTAGTCAAGTTGACCGATGACGGTTTCGTCATCTCCATCAACGCAACGGTCCGAAAGCGTGAAAAGCTCGCGGCACAGTTGACCTGGATCGCCAACAAACATGAACTGGGGCTGCCGGAAGATCGTCGTCACGATCGTTTGACGCCGCGCCAGACGAGAACAGAACTGACGCTCGAAGACGGCAAGACCTATCCGTGCCGCCTGATGGACCTGTCGCTTTCGGGCGCCGCCGTCGATATCGACATTCGTCCGCCGATCGGCTCGGCCGTTCGCCTCGGCAACATGCGCGGACGCGTGGTTCGCCACTTCATGGAAGGCGTCGCCGTCGAGTTCCTGACGCTGCAGTCACGGGAAGCACTGACCGAATTCCTCTAATGGCTTGCACCCTCCGACAAGGCGCCTGCGGATCCCGCAAGGCGCCTTTTTCTATGGCGAGTCGAAATTCGTCCTAGTCCGGGTCAGTTTTTTTCGGAAAAATTCAGCCTTAAAAATGGTCTTGAGACCGGGCTGAAGGCGGTGGATCGAAGCACAGCCCGATGTCCCGAGCTACGCGCAGCTCTGGACCCAACGCACCAACTCCCAGGACAACGACCTCCAACCTCGAATGAATGAGAGAATTAAGCCGCTGTATTCCCTTGCTTTTTACCACCGGAGGAGACAGCCCTCGGTCATAAGGGATAAAATACCGATCAAATTTTCATCAAAATTGCCACAAAATCTATTCAAATATAAATCTAATTACATTCAATATAGATTCTTCTTTTCATAGACTTAAGCTTACATCTTACCACTAATTTTCGCCGGCCATCAAAATCTCTCTGTCATTGCTATCTCCATTACCGGGAGACAACCAATGACAACAAAGAAAAATCTGGGTATTGGAACTCTGGCCGCCGCCATCGCTGGCGCACTGGCCTTTCAAGTGTCGGCTATGCCGGCCAACATGCAGGTCGTCGGCAAAGCCAATCCGCCGATCGGACATTACGAATTCTGTCAGACATATCAGGGCGAATGCTCGGGCAGCCAGGCAGACCGCGGCCCGATGCCGCTGACAGAGCAGCTCTGGAAAACCATTCTCGACGTCAACTACACCGTCAACAGCTCGATCACGCCGCTGACTGACCTTGAGATTTATGGTGTCGAAGAACGCTGGACCTATCCCCGCAGCGTTGGCGATTGCGAAGACTTTGCACTTCTCAAGCGCAAGATGCTCGTCGATCGCGGCCTCGATCCTTCCGATCTCCTGATGACCGTCGTCCTGCAGCCGAATGGCGAAGGCCATGCCGTACTCACCGTCCGGACCGACCACGGCGACTTCATTCTCGACAACATGCGCAACAAGGTGCTGCTGTGGTCTGAGACCGAATACACCTATCTGAAGCGCCAGTCTTCGAGCCATCCAGCCCGCTGGGTCAAGCTTCAGGATGGTCGCGCGAGCTACGTCGGCAGCGTATCGCAATAATCGCATTGCCGCCGCCTTCTGGCCCGGTCTGTCCCCGCCTACCCGTCCCCCGACCGGAGCCAATGAGCCGGTCCCGTCCAACCGGGACCGGCTCTTTTTTGAACGCCACCGCCGACACCTGTCCTTAACCGGAATTTAACCACGTTCACCGAAGTCTGATCTCGCGGGCGCATTCCAAGAAGGCCGCACCGAGAGGATCAGGGCGAGATGCGAGGCGACGATAAAGGTGTGCAGGCGGACGAAGAGCGTTCACCGCTCATTTCGACGCGCTTTCTGGTCATTGCAACAATCACCATCCTGGCCCTCGCGGCAGCCTCGATTGCCATCAGCTGGTTTGGCCGTGCTTACGGCGCGCGGCTGTCGCTCGCCGGCCACAGCGAAAGCACCGAGATCGTCGACATCACGATTGGCCGAGACCGGCTCGCCTTCCCTGCAAACGCCATCCGCTTTGAGGACCAGCGCCGCAGCGGCATGGCGGAACGGATAGACCTTTATCTCCTCTGGCCCCAAATGACCGGCTACTCAGCCAAAGAACGACGCCGTTTCGACGACCTTGCGCTGTCGCAGTCTCTCGTCTTCCTGCAGATCTCGCAGAGCACGATGTCAAGAGACATGTCTGGACGCGTTGAGCCGATCTACAAAGGCCTCCTTGAACCACATCCGACCGAGGGTCCTGACGGTTTGCGACGTCATTCCTTCAGGGCTGGAACAGGTTATGAAGGGGAAAGCCTTCTCATGGCCACAGCCCCAGACGGAACAACCTATGCAATCCGCTGCCTCCTTCCGCCGGCCGCCGAAAAGGCTACGAGCAGCGACTGCCAGCGCGACATCCATGTCGGTCAGGATCTGACCGTTCTCTATCGATTTTCGAGCCGATTGCTCGGCGACTGGCAGGCAATCGATGAAGCCGTCCGCGGCTATGTTTCCGCCCGTTCCACTCCTGCCGCAGCAACTACGACGCTTAAAATTCCAGCCAAATCGTCAACCGACCGTTCATCATAAACCTCTTGGTAAGGCTAACTCCGTAGGGTCTATGGGAGATGGTCGCGATTGGGGGAAGAGCGTCCGGTCGTCAATGGTGAGATTCAAAGAGTATCGTGGTGCATAAAGTTTTCGGAAGCTCCAACTTCGCAGCCGCAGTGCGTCGGCTTTTCCTCGCGGCGTTTGCGGTCTTCGTGGCAAGTGTCGCTGCCGTCAGCACTGTTCAGGCAAATCCCAAATATGCCGGCATCGTCATCGACGCCAAGACGGGCAAGGTTCTCTACAGCGAGAATGCCGACAGCCTGCGCTATCCGGCGTCGCTGACCAAGATGATGACGCTCTATATGGTCTTTGAGGCGTTGGAGGCGGGCCGAATTTCGCTGAACAGCAAAGTCCCGTTCTCTGCCAATGCCGCCAAGGAGCCGCCGTCAAAGCTCGGCGTAGGCACCGGCCGCAGCATCACCGTCGAGCAGGCGATTCTCTCCCTCGTCACGCGTTCGGCCAATGACGTTGCGACCGCTCTTGCGGAATATCTCGGGGGATCCGAGCAGCGCTTCGCCCAGATGATGACGGCCAAGGCCCGGAGCCTCGGTATGACGAAGACAACTTACCGCAATGCGCACGGTCTGCCGAACACGGCCCAGATGACCACGGCCCGCGATCAGGCCCGCCTGAGCGTCGCGCTGCGTCAGCACTTTCCGCAGTATTACGGCTACTTCTCCACCCGCAGCTTCAAGTTTGGCAAGCAGACGATCGGAAACCATAATCGACTGCTGGGCCAGGTCCGCGGCGTCGATGGCATCAAGACCGGCTTTACCCGGGCTGCCGGCTATAATCTCGCAACTTCGGCTGAGCTCGGTGGTCGCTCCATCGTCGCCGTCGTGCTGGGTGCGACATCGGGCGCACGCCGCAATGCGCAGATGACCAGCCTAGTTCAACGTTACCTGCCGGCAGCCACAAGCACCCGTGGCGGCAACAACCTGATTGCGAAGAACAACACCTCGGTAGCGCCGTCAGGGTCCGCTGCTCGTTCGGCCGGCGGCCTACCACAACTGCCGCAGACCGGCCCTATGCCTGATGTACGTTACACCGGTGTCGCTCAGGCCTATGCCGCCGCCCCGGCCGGCAATGCCGCAAGTGCTGCTCTCAGCAGCATGCCTGCCGTTGCGCCGTCGGCGTCGGCACCGTCCGTTCCGGTACCTCAGCCCGCGCCTGCTTACCTGCCGAACGAAGATGCTTCAGTCGCACCAGCGAGCTCGGCGCCGTCGGTCGCTGCGGCCGCTACCACGCCGCCCGACGTCGACGCCATGACCACCGCATCGACGGCTCCGTCCGGCGGTTGGGTCGTGCAGATCGGCACCTCGCCAGACCAGGAACTGGCCATGGATCTCCTGCGTGACGCGCAGGCGAAAGGCGGGCAGGTATTGCGTTCCGCCACCCCCTTTACCGTCGCTTACGGCGACGGCTCCAAGCAGATCTTCCGGGCGCGCTTCGGTGGCTTTGACGAACAGAAGGATGCAGTCAACGCCTGCAAGGCGCTCAAGAAGAAGGGAATCGGTTGCTGGGCCGCCGCCCAGTAAGACGATCGCCCGAAACCCTCGATTTGTATTGTTTACGAGGATTATGAAATGGCATCGAAAGACTACCACTATGGCTTGATCGAGGATCAGGACAATGGCGGCTTAGCGCCCACTAACAGCGTCCTGCATCCCCTCCACGAGGCTGCCTACCGTCTGGCCGATCTCGGCTTGCGCGAAAAGCGCTCCAAGACCAAGGATCTGATCAGTCTGCTGCTCAGCCACGGCGCGCGCGCGTGGCGCTACTCGCAGCCGGAGGCCAATATCCATCTGCATGTCTCGGCGCAGGCCGGCCGGTTCCCCGTCATCCTGCGGCTGCGTTGACGGAAGGCACCTCGGATGCCACTCTATCGCCTTGGAGACAAGACTCCCGTCCTTCCCGCAGCCGACCGGTTCTGGTTGGCACCCGATGCCCAGGTGATCGGTGACGTGCGTCTGGGAGAGAATGTCGGCATCTGGTTCGGCGCGGTTCTTCGTGGCGACAATGATCCGATCGTTATCGGTGCAGGCACCAACATCCAGGACGGAGTCATGGTGCATACCGACCCCGGCAAGGGTGCGACCATTGGCGAAGGCTGCACGATTGGCCACCATGCCATCATTCACGGATGCACGATTGGCAACAATTCCCTTGTTGGCATGGGGTCGACCGTCCTCAATGGTGCGCGCATCGGCGATAACTGCCTCGTCGGCGCGAACGCCCTGATCACTGAGGGCAAGATCTTCCCGGACAATTCCCTGATTGTCGGCTCCCCTGGACGGGTAATCAGGGAACTCGACGCAGCCTCGATCGCAGGGCTTCGACTGTCAGCCGAAAACTATGTGCGCAACTGGCGCCGCTTTGCACGCGACCTGCATCCGCTCTGACAGAGCCTGTCTTAAGCCGCGATCTCCGTGCACTGAGCACAAAGCCCTCTGATTTCGATCGTCGTCTTTTCAGGCTTGAAGCTGCGCCCCCGTGTGATCGTTTCGAGACGGTGATCGATTTCGTGGTCGTGGAACTCCGTCACATGACCGCATTTGTTGCAGATCATGAAGGCCACGGTCCCATGGCCGCTGCAGCCGTCATGCGGATGGGCACAGGCAACGAAGGCGTTCAGGCTTTCGAGGCGATGGACCATGCCGAATTCGACCAGTTTGTCGAGCGCGCGGTAGACCTGCAAGGGGGCACGAAAGCCGTGTTCGCGCAACTTGTCGAGCAAGGTATAGGCCGAAAGGGGCCCTTCCGACTGCATGAGCGTATCGAAGACGAGCGACTGATTGCGAGTGAGATCGGTCTTGGTCATGTCATGCCCTCGTGCTGATGTCGCGAGCCTTGCTGCCAGGACGCGGCAGAAGACTGACGAGGAAGAGAAGAAGTGCCGCAACGACGATCGACGGTCCCGATGGCGTATCGTAGGTCAGCGAGCCGAAGAGCCCCATGACCACGGCGACGGCACCGATCAGCGATGCGAGAACGGCCATGATTTCCGGCGTCGAGGCGAAACGGCGTGCGGCGGCGGCCGGAATGATCAGCAAGGATGTAATCAGCAGAATGCCGACGATCTTCATGGCAATCGCAATGACGAGCGCCATCAGCAACATGAAGATCAGGCGGGCACGTTCGGGCTGCATGCCCTCGGCCTCGGCCAATTCGACATTGACGGTGCCGGCAAGCAGAGGCCGCCAGAGCCATGCAATGACGCAGACGACAAACAGGCCGCCGATCCAAACGATTGCGACATCGGTCGTCGTGACCGCGAGAATGTCACCGAACAGGAAGGCGATGAGGTCGAAGCGCACCCAGGTCATGAAGGCGACCATCACGAGGCCGATGGCGAGCGTTGCATGGCTAAGGATGCCGAGCAGGGCATCAGCCGACAGTCCCTGACGCTTCTGCAGGACGATCAGGATCAGCGAGACCATCGAAGCGACGACGAAGACGCTGACCATCAAATTGAGCGAGAAGAACAGCGACAGAGCGACGCCGAGCAGCGCTGAATGAGCCATGGTGTCACCGAAATAGGCCATGCGACGCCAGATGACGAAGCAACCAAGCGGGCCCGTCGTCAAGGCGAGGCCGATGCCGGCGAGGATGGCGCGCACGAAGAAATCATCCAGCATGGCCATGCTCCCGGTCCTTCACCGCTGCTAAGGCAGGCTGCCCATCGTGATGATCATGGTCATGTTCATGGCCGTGACCGTGGTGATCGTGGCCGTGGTGATCGTGGTGGCCATCATCCGGGTGGCAGTGGTCGGTGACGCTGCCATCGGCATGCAGCACGCGCCCGTCCGGGAGATGGGTGTGGTCGTGGTCGTGGCTGTAGACGGCAAGTGTTTGAGCCGCCTTGGCGCCGAAGAGCCGCATATATTCCGGGCTCTGGCTGACAGCCGCCGGCGTCCCTCGGCAGCAGACATGGCCATTGAGACAGATGACCGTGTCGGTTTCGGCCATCACCACATGCAGGTCGTGCGAAATCAGAAGAATGCCGCAGCCTGTGGAATTTCGGATCGACGTGATAAGGTCATAGAGCGCGATCTCGCCGGAGAAATCGACGCCCTGGACAGGCTCGTCGAGCACGAGGATATCGGGCTTACGGGCCATGGCACGGGCCAGCAGCGCACGCTGAAACTCTCCGCCCGAGAGGTGCTGAACCTCTGCGCCCGCAAGGTGCGCGATGCCCACCGCCTCGAGAGCCGCCTCTACTTCCGAATTCGACAAAGGAGAGGTCAGCGTCATCAAACGGCGAACCGTGAGCGGCATGGTCCAGTCGACGCTCAGGCGCTGTGGCACATAGCCGACGCGCAGGCCGGGCTTGCGCTCCACCCTGCCCTCGTCGGCTTTGAGCACACCGATTGCCATCTTGGCGCTCGTTGATTTTCCGGAGCCGTTGGGCCCGATCAGGGTTACGATCTCGCCGGGGCGGACGGAAAAGTCGACACCGCGAACCAGCCAGCGTCCGTTTCGATAGACACCGGCGCCGGAGAGGGACACCAACGGTGCGGCCTCCCGTGATTTCATCGCATTCATGGAAATCTCAAGATTTTGATGTTGCCTCCTCCTATGCCACACGTTATAGCATAACGCAACTTGGGTAATAGTATTACATAACCATCCTCAGGAGCTGTGCATGACCCGCAATCGCCTCGGACTGGCCGCCTCGACGGCGTTCCTCATTTTGTCTCCGACACTCGCCGCGGCCGCTCCCGATGTCGTCGCCTCGATCAAGCCGCTGCATTCGCTCGTCTCCTCGATCATGAAGGGTGTCGGCGAACCGTCGCTGATCGTCGAGGGTGCAGCATCGCCGCATACCTATTCGCTGAAACCTTCCAATGCGCGGGCACTCGAAAACGCAGACCTGGTCTTCTGGGTTGGTCCCGGGCTCGAAGCCTTCCTCGAGAAGCCGCTCGAGGCGCTGCCGAAGAATGCCAAGGTCGTCGAGCTGGAAGATGCGCCCGGCCTCACCAAGCTTCCGTTCCGTGAAGGCGGCGCGTTCGAGGCGCATGACCATGATGAGAATGAGGAAGAAGGCCATGCCCACGGGCATGACGACCATGATCACGGGAAAACCGCTGAGGCCGGCCATGATCATGATCATGGACACGATCACGGGCATGGGCACGGGCACGGGCACGAAGAGGAAGCCGCCGAGGCTGGCCATGAACACGCGCATGACGACCACGCGCATGGCAGCATGGACATGCATCTCTGGCTCGATCCGGCAAACGCGAAGGCCATGGCCTCTGAGATCACCAAGAGTCTGGTAGAAGTGGACCCGTCGAACAAGTCGGCATACGAAGCCAATCTGACGGCCGTCACTGCCGAAATCGATGCACTCGACAAGGAGATTGCAGCCCAACTGAAGCCCGTGCTCGACAAGCCCTTCATCGTCTTCCACGACGCCTATCAGTATTTTGAGAAGCGCTACGGCGTGCGCGTCGCCGGTTCGGTGACGGTAAGCCCCGAGACAATGCCAGGTGCAGAACGTCTGTCCACCATCCACGCCAAGATCGAGGAGCTCGGAGCGGCCTGCGTCTTTGCCGAGCCGCAGTTCGAACCCAAGCTGATCGGCGTCGTGACGGAGGGCACTGAAGCCAAGTCCGGCGTTCTCGACCCAGAAGGCGGCTCGCTGGAGGCAGGTCCTGCCTTGTATGGCCAGCTGATGCGCAATCTGGCCACCTCCATGAGCACCTGCTTGTCCCAATAATCCCATCCCTCCCCCCGAGTGAAGAAGGCGGGACTTCGGCTCCGCCTTTTTTCAGATTTGCGCTTGTAATGTTATTACATTAAATTGGTGTCCCATGAAAAAGCTACCTGTCACTGTTCTCTCCGGGTTTCTCGGCGCCGGAAAAACGACGCTGCTCAATCACGTACTCGCAAACCGGGACGGATTGCGTGTTGCCGTCATCGTCAACGACATGAGCGAGGTGAATATCGACGCGGCACTCGTGCGCGGCGGTGATGCAGCCCTGTCACGCACACAGGAACAACTGGTCGAAATGAGCAATGGCTGCATCTGTTGCACGCTGCGCGATGACCTGTTGAACGAAGTCCGCGGCCTCGCCGAACAGGGCCGCTTCGACTATCTGCTGATTGAGGCGACAGGCATTGCGGAGCCCTTGCCGATCGCCACCACCTTCGATTTCCGCGACGAGGAGGGCCGCAGTCTTTCGGATATCGCGCGGCTCGACACGATGGTGACCGTCGTCGATGCCGCCAATCTGATCGGAGACTATTCCTCCAGCGATTTCCTCGCCGATCGTGGAGAAACGGCTGGCGACAACGACAACAGGACGCTTGTCGATCTCCTGGTCGAGCAGATCGAGTTCGCCGATGTCATCATCCTCAATAAGGTCGGCACAGCGACCCCGGATCAGCTCGACGCGGCACGCAAGATTATCGCGGGTCTCAATGCCGATGCGCGGGTGATCGAAACCGATTTCGCCGAAGTGGCAGCCAAGGACATCCTTGGGACCGGGCTGTTCGACCTCGCAAAAGCGGAGACCCATCCGCTGTGGTTCCAGGAGCTGCACGGCTTTCGGGACCATGTGCCGGAAACCGAGGAGTATGGCATTCGCTCCTTCGTCTACCGGGCGCGGGCACCCTTCGATCCAACGCGCTTCCGCGCCTTTCTCGATCGTCCCTGGCCGGGCGTCATTCGCGCCAAGGGCTTCTTCTGGCTCGCCACCCGTCCGCATCATGTCGGCGAGATGAGCCAGGCGGGGCCGCTTGTCCGGACAACGAAGATGGGGCTATGGTGGGCATCTGTGCCGAAGTCACGCTGGCCCGACGATCCCGGCTTCCTCGACGCGATGGCGCCCTATCTCGACCCCGAATGGGGCGACCGCCGACAGGAACTCGTCTTCATCGGCGCCGACCCCATGGATCAGCGCAGGATCGAAGCCGAGCTCGATGCGTGCCTGGTTGCGGAACAGAGGTTCACGCCATCCGCTTGGGAAAGTCTTGCCGATCCCTTTGCGCGTTGGGCTTGAGTCAGAGCCTGCCGCGCTTTTGAAGCACAGACAGAACCACGGCCGCGCCGGCTTGACCGGCCGGCCTTTCCGTCTTCAGCCTTTGCCAGACGTCGTCGTAGCCGTGCAGCATGGCAGCCCGCTGCGGCGTGTCCGCCGACAGCCGCTCGGCCCAGCGCACCAGGCTTGCGGGGCGCAAGACATCGTTGAAGTATTCCGGAATGACCGCGTAGTCGGCGATCAGGTTCGGCAGCGCACCGGTCCAGATCTTGATGCGGTTGCTGAGCATCCTGATGATCCAGTCGCCCTTGTAGGTCGAGACGACAGGGACATGCGCGAGTGCAAGTTCCAGGATCACAGTTCCAGATGCAGCGATCGCGGCATCCGCCTCTTCGAAGGCGCGCCACTTCGCTTCATCGCCGAGCACGATCTCCGGTCTCAATGCCCAGCTCTTCGTGATTTCCCGAACGCGTGCTTCCTGACGCGGCACGGTGGGGAGCACGAAGCGCGTCTCACCATTACGGTCGACGAACTCCTGCATGGCCTCACCAAATACCGGCAGAAGCTGCGTAATTTCGCCACCGCGGGAACCAGGCAGGAGAAGGATGGTCAGTTTGTCGGCCGCAGCCCTCACGCCCCTCGCCTTGCGTGCTTCCCTTACCCGCAAGACGTCGGAATGGCTCGCGAGACGGTGCCCGACGAAATGGGTCTCCGGACCGCCGAGGCAACGCATCACCTTTGGCTCGAAGGGCAGGACGGCGAGAACAGCATCGACATAGGCGAGCATCGCCTTCGCACGATACTCCTTCCAGGCCCAGACGCTGGGGCAGACATAGTTCACGACGGGCACATCCGGTAGCTTCTGCCGCACCTTCTTCGCCACGCGGTGGGTGAAATCGGGACTGTCGACGATCAGCAGCAAATCCGGCTTTGCCGCAACAATCGCATCGGCTGTCAAGGAGATCAGCTTGATCAACCGGGGCAGCTTCGACAGGACCTGCGTCACGCCCATGATCGAGAGCTCGGAGAAGTCGAAGAGCGACTCCAATCCTTGAGCCTCGAGCGCCTCGCCGCCGACGCCGACCAGTTCGACCGGCTCAGAATGCATCGTCTTCAGATACGCAATCAGATCTGCCCCCAGGAGATCGCCTGAGACCTCGCCGGCGATGACGGCAATCTTCAAGGGTTTGTCCGACATATTGCCTACTCCTTGCGCGAACGATCCAGACCGACGACGAACAGACCGGCAGCATCTGCCGCCGCAATCATCGCCTCACGCTCGACGACCAGCGCGCGGCCGGCTTCAACGGCAATGCCGGCCAGCCCAGCTGCCCTAGCATTCTCGACGGTCGAGACGCCGATGGTCGGCAGATCGGCGCGCAGATCCTGCTGGGGCTTGCAGAGCTTGACCAGAACGCCCCTGCGGCGTCTGGAGATCCGTCCCTCGGCACGCAGGCCCTCGACGCGGGAGAGCATGGCGTCCGTGCCCTCGACACCCTCCAGCGCCACAATGCGGCCGCCGACCGCAACAGCGCCCTGTCCGACATCCAGCCGGCCAAGGGCTTCCGCGGCCTCTGCCGCCCTTTCGATGTCACGCTCGTCATCGGTATCGGGAGACACTGCACCGAGCGGTCCGACCGACGCCAGCAATCCCGGCAGAATTTCGTGGGCGCCCAGCACCTCGCAGCCTTGCGCCTCGATCAGCGAGATGACCATGCGCAGTACAGCATCGTCGCCGCCAGCCATCAGAGTCTTCAGCGCCATCGGCAGCTTCAGCAGGGATTTCAGATTGACACGGATTTCGCCGAAAGCCGGGCGGCGTTTGACGGCACCCGACATGACGACCCGGCGGATGTCATGCTGGCGAAACAGCGCCGACAGGCCGGCCATGTCGCCGACGCCGATGACGGCATTGTCGAAGCCCTGCCAGATATCGTCGGCCTCGTTCTTCAGCCTGAGGACGAAAGGATCTTCGCCGGCTGCCCGTGCTGCTTCGGCAAGAAAAAGCGGCAGCTTTCCACTACCGGCAATAATGGCCAGACGACCGGTCCTTGGCAGGCCGTCCGGTTGAGCGGCCGCCATCATCACTCAGTTCTTGCCGCGATTGGGCGAAGATAGCGCCCGATCGCTTTCGGCGGCGATGAAGTCGAGGATCTCAATCACCGGCGCGCAATCCAGATACTCGTCGCGAATGGCGGCCGCATTGGTACGGGCCGATCCTTCGCTTTCAAAGATCTGTTTGAAGGCGCGACGGACCTGGTGGATTACCGAGCGCTCGATCCCGGCGCGTGTCATCCCGACAACGTTCAGACCACCCAGAATGCCGGGATTGCCGTTCAGCATGCCATAGGGAATGACATCATAGGCAACGGCGGACAGACCACCGATGAATGCCTGACGGCCGATGCGGGTGAACTGGTGCACGGCGCAGCCACCGCTCAGAATGGCTTTGTCACCGACGTGAACATGGCCGGCCAGCATGACGTTGTTCGACAGGATGATGTCATTGCCGAGAATGCAGTCATGGGCGACATGCGAATTGGCAAGGAAAAGGCAGTTGTCGCCGACGCGGGTGATACCGCCACCGCCGACCGTGCCGCAGTTCATCGTCACGCCTTCGCGCATGGTGCAATTTGCACCGACGACCAGCGTTGAATCTTCGCCCGCCTCGTGCAGGCTTTGCGAGACGCCGCCGATCACGGCCATCGGATGGATGGTCGAGCCCGTGCCGATTTCGGTCAGGCCGGTGACAACAGCGTTCGAAATGAGCTCGACGCCGTCTTTCAGCGTCACGCGCGAGCCGACCCGGCAGAACGGACCAATCTTGACATTCTCGCCGATCACCGCGCCGTCTTCGACCACGGCCATCGGGTGGATGACGGCGCTTGCAGCGATCCGGGTCATTTCTGATCCTTGCGCATGATCATGGCACCAATGTCGGCCTCGGCGGCCAGCGCGCCGTCGACCTTGGCGTCGCAATGGAACTTCCAGATATTGCCGCGCTGCTTTTGCTTTACGACGTGGAATTCGACGCGGTCGCCAGGAACGACTGGCTTGCGGAAACGCGCGTTATCGATCGTCATGAAGTAGACGAGATTGCCGCCCTCGCCCTGTAGCCGAGCACAGATCGCACCGGCGGTCTGGGCCATGCCTTCGATCAAAAGGACGCCTGGCATGATCGGGCTTTCCGGGAAGTGTCCGGTGAAGTGCGGCTCGTTCGCCGTGACATTCTTGATGCCGATGGCGGAATTGTCGCCGTCAATCTCGATGATCTTGTCCACCAGCAGAAACGGATAGCGGTGGGGCAGAAGCTTCATGATTTCGAGGATATCAGCTGATCCCAATTCGCTTTTTGCGACTTCAGCCATTGCTGCTTCCTTTTTCCTTGGCGCGGCTGTCGTAGCGGCTGAGCGTATCGGCCACCTCGCGCAGATAATCCTTCAACGGGCGGGCCGGAACGCCGCCGTATTTCTCACCTGCCGGCACCTCGGCTAGGACGCCGCTCATGGCGGCAATCTGGGCGCCGTCACCGATCTTGATATGGCCGTTGATGCCGGCGGCACCGCCAATCATCACGCCGTCGCCGATGACAGTGCTGCCGGCAATGCCGACCTGGCTGACGATACCGCAATGGCGGCCGATGCGAACGTTGTGGCCGATCTGGACGAGGTTGTCGATCTTCGTCCCCTCACCGATCACGGTGTCGTCCATCGTGCCGCGATCGATCGTGGTGTTGGCGCCGATCTCGACATGGTCCTGAATGATCACGCGGCCGATCTGGACAATCTTCAACATTCCACGGGGACCCGGTGCGTAACCGAAACCGTCCTGCCCGATGCGCGCGCCGTTATGAATGATGACATTGTTGCCGACAAGGGCGACCTGGATCGTTGCGCCACCGGCAATTACGCAGTCGCGACCGATGCGAACACCCGGACCGATCACCGCACCCGGGCCGATCCGTGTGCCGCTGCCGATTTCGACATCGGCACCGATCACGGCCATGGCCTCGACTTCTACGCCATCTTCCAGTTTGGCAGTCGGATCCACGTAGGCTCCCGCTGAAATCCGGGCAGGCTCGGTCGTCATCCTAATCGGCTTCAAGCCTGTCGGATGCAGGATTGCACCCGCAAGCGCAAAGGCCGTCTGGGCACTCTTGGCGAGAAGAACGGGAATGTGCGCGGGAACAAGCGAGAGGAGCGGCTTTTCGCAGAAGATGGCGGCCGCCCGGCAGGTCACCAGTTCTTCCTTGTTGCGACGGGAGAGGATGTAGCAGACATCCCCATCCTTCGCTCTTGAGACCGGCGAAACGGACCTTACGATCCGTCCGCCTTGGCTCTCGTCCTGCAGTTCCGCCCCCGTCTGGGCTGCAAGCGCAGCCAGGGTCACCCCGGCATGGGGCGGAAAGAAATGATTATGGTCCATCAGCAAACGCTCCAGAACGTCAACCCGTCAGCAGTTCTGGACAGCCAGTCTTAGAACTGGTTCGCCATGCTGAAACGGAATTCCTGGGTATCGTCGAAGTCTTCCTTGGCGACAGGAACCGCGTAGTCGACACGAAGCGCACCGAAGGGCGAATTCCAGATCACGCCTGCACCCACCGATGCACGAAGCGACATATCGGTACCGACGACGCCAGACTGGCTGCGAAGGTCGCTGCCGTAGAGCGTACCGGCATCTGCGAAGACCGCGCCACGGAAACCGAGGTCCTGGGGGACCAGCGGAAGCGGGAACGTCGCTTCAGCCGAGGCCGTGAAATAGGTCGTTCCGCCAATCGAATCGCCGTTGATGCGCGGGCCAATACCGCTGTTGTCGAAGCCGCGGATCTCCTTGCCGCCGATCTTGAACTGATCGAAGACGTTCAGGTTGTCACCGAGGGCAACCACATGACCGGCCGAACCAGCGAGCGAGCCGACGATATCGAACTCATCGGACAGCGTGTAGAAGGCGCGAGCGCGAACAAAGGCTTTGTAGTATTCGGAGTCGCCGCCGAGGCCGGCATATTCATGCGTAAAGCTCGCATAGATGCCTTCGTGCGGGTTCTGACGGTCGTCAACGGTGTTGTAGACGATCGAGTGACCGAGGATCGACTGCTTCCACGTGCTGCCGGTAATGGCGTCGATGTAGGGAGCCGCCACCCGATTATCAGTACCGGTAGCAAGGCCATCCGGACCAAATGCACCGTCATTGATATAGTCGAGTTCCTTGTAGGTGTAGCGCAGCGTCGTGGCCAGATCTTCGGTGATCGGCGCAGTGACGCGAACGGTACCGCCCTGTTCTTCGTAGTCATAGTAGGAGTTCGCGCTGGTCGAGCTCTTGAACACGTCAAAGCCGGCAGCCAAGCGGTAACCGAGGAAATAAGGCTCGGTGAAGGAGAAGTTGTAGGTCTGGGTCTCGTCGAAGCCACCACCAGCCGCAACACGAATGAACTGACCACGACCGAGGAAGTTCTTTTCTTCAACGGAGGCTTCCAGAACCAGGCCACCGTCACCGACGGAGTAGCCGGCACCGATACCGAACGAACCGGTCGGCTGATCCTGCACATCGACGATCACCACAACGCGGTCCGGCGAGCTACCGGCCTGAGTCGTGATATTGACAGAGGAGAAGAAGCCGAGGGCTTCCAGACGACGCTTGGCGCGCGAGATGGTCTCCTGGTTGAAAGCGTCGCCTTCGGAAATATCGAATTCGCGGCGGATGACATAGTCGCGAGTACGGGTATTGCCACGCACTTCGATGCGCTCGACGTAAGCGCGCTCACCCTGGTCGACAAGATAGGTCACGCCAATCGTGTTGGTTTCGAAGTTGCGGTCACCACGCGGAACGACACGAGCAAAGGGATAGCCAGCCGACGACACGCGACGGGAAATGGCTTCCATCGACTTCTGAATGTCACGGGCACTGTAGGTCTGGCCTTCGCGAGTCTCAAGGAGACCTTCGAGCTCGGCACCATCGATACCGTCCACGGTGGATTCGACAGACACAGCGCCGAAGCGGTAGCGCTGACCTTCGTCGACGGTAATGTTGATGGTGTATTCGTTGCCAGCCTCGTTGAGGACAGCTTCAGAGGAGATCACGCGGAAGTCGGCATAACCGTGGTTGTAGTAGAACTGGCGCAGCGCCTCTTCGTCAGCGCGCAGCTTGTCCTCGCTGTACACGTCCTTGCGGGTCAGGAAGGACAAGATGCCCGATTCCTTGGTCTGGAGGACGGCGGCCAGACGGCCGTCGGAATAGGCGTTGTTGCCTACGAAATTGATCGAGCTGATCTTGGTGCGCTCACCTTCATTGATCACGAAGGCGAGGTTTACGCGGCCTTCAGCAACCGGGACGACCTGCGTCGTAACCTCGACATCGGAACGACCGATGGCGGAATAGGCTTCACGGATGCGCTGGATGTCGGAGCTGATCAGGCTGTCGCTGTACGGGCCCTGGGACTGGGTCTGGACGATGCCCTGAAGCTTGTCGTCCTTAATCTTGCGGTTTCCGTTGAAGACCACCTGATTGATCAACTGATTTTCAGCAACCGTCACCACCAGCGTACCGCCGGAAACGGAGATCTGGACATCGGAGAAGAAACCGGTCGCGTACAGACGCTTGACCGATTCATCGATGTCAGCGTTGGAGAAAGTCCGACCCGGCTGGATCGAAAGGTTGGAGCGCACAGCCTCGGGGCCTACACGCTGAGCACCGCGTACGTCGATACGCTGAACCACTGCGGCTTCGGCAGCAATTGCCGATGCAAGAACGGCAATACCTGCGCCCGAAGACACGACACCAGCAGACAGCGCGACCGCCGATACTGCGTTCAAAAACTTTGAACCAGCCTTCATGTGTATACTATACCTTCTTCCATTGCCCCAAAGTCGGCACCCGACTCCGGCCCGTGTGTGGTTTTAACGGGTTTTACCCTACAAGCAAGTGTGCGAGTTAATTTCTGTTTACTTCATTTCGACGCGTGACCCAATCGCCACTATCAATTTGAAACAGCGTAAACAAATCCTTTCGCAGCCTGCAGCATCCCGCCCTAGCCAATCAAACGGCTGATATCATTCCAAGTGGCGAAGACCATCAGAGACAGGATCATCGCCATACCAATCCGGAACGCGATTTCCTGTGCGCCCTGCCCCATCGGCTTCCCCCGCACTGCCTCAATCGCGTAGAGAACGAGATGGCCGCCGTCAAGGACCGGAACTGGGAACAAGTTCAAAAGCCCCAGCGAAACGGAGAGAACCGCTGCCAGATTTAACAGAGCGATAACGCCGAGCGTTGCCATCTGACCCGAAGCCTGAACGACGCGAACCGGGCCGCCGAGCTGATCGGCATTCATGCGTCCGGCGATCATGTTGCCGATATAGTCGAAGGTTCCGGTGACTATGTGCCCCGTCTGACGCACGCCTTCCCACACTGCCTCAAGCGGGGACAGCTCCACGATCCGGAAATTCCCCGCCTGCTGGTCGGTGATGATGCCGATCTGCCCGACTTCCATTTCATTGCCGAATCGGTCGCTCGTTACGGCACGCTTGGGGGTCAGGGCGAAATCGATCTCCTGACCTTCCCGCCGCACCGTCACTTCGACTGGGATCTCCGGACGCATCGTGATGTAGCGGACCACGTCATCGAAGGTCTCGATCATCCGGCCGTCAAGCGCCAGCAGGACGTCGCCGCGCTGGATGCCAGCCTCTTCCGCAGCACTACCAGCCTTGATGTCGGCGACGACAGGATCGGAAACGGGCTTGCCCATAAAGGCGAACATGCCGGCGAAGATGACGATGGCGAGCAGGAAGTTTGCGAGGGGACCCGCAGCGACGGTGACAGCGCGTTTCCACAGCTTCGCACCATTCAGTGTCTGCGCACGCTCTTCCTCGGTCAACTCTTCTGCAAAGGTACCGTCCGGACGGCTCGCAGCATCCGCGTCGCCGAAGAAGCGCACATAGCCGCCCAAGGGGACGGCGGACAGCTTCCAGCGTGTCCCATGCTTGTCCGTGTAACCGACGAGCTCAGGGCCGAACCCCACCGAAAACGCCAGAATGCGAATCCCCGACCACCGCCCCGCTAGGTAGTGCCCCATCTCGTGGATGAAGACGAGCAGGGAGAGAATGAGAATGTAGGGCAGGATGTATCCGCCGAGAAAGCCGAAGACTGCGCTGATCTGATCCATCTGTCCGTTTCCTGCACTCGCTTCAGCGAGAATTTGTGCCCGTCATCTGGCGCCCATTACCCGCATCAGAGACCGAAGAGGAAGGCGCCCATAGATACGACGGTACCAACACCGCCGGCGGAACTGCCGATCGCCAAGAAGAACGCGGCAAAACAGGCAAATACAAGGCCGTCGACACGGTCCATGACGCCGCCATGCCCCGGTATGAGACGGCTCGAATCCTTGACACCGAAACGGCGCTTGATGAACGATTCAAAGAGATCGCCGATCTGGCTCGCGACCGACAAGGCAAAGGCGACGATCGCAACCCAAAGTCCGACATCCTGGAAATGTGCCATCGCAATCAGGAGTCCGCCGATGACGCCGGCCACGGTCCCCCCAATCGCACCGGACCAGGTCTTGCCGGGAGAGATCTTCGGCGCAAGCTTCGGCCCGCCGATCGCCCGTCCGACAAAATAAGCAAGGATGTCAGTCGACCAAACGACGACGAAGACGAAGAGCATGGCGACGAAACCGAGCGAATCTTCGCCGCGGATGGCTGAGAGCGAGATGGTGCTCAGCCCGGCATAAAAAAGACCGCACGGCTGCCACCAGTTGACGCGACGCAAAAAGGCCGGGATTGCAGCCGTGATGACCAGGCCCGCAAAGAGCGGCACGGTCAATTCCGCCCGCCCGAACAACATGTTGAGGCTGATCACCGCCATTGAGAACCAGCCAAAGGCATTCGCCCGGATATTGTCTTCCGCGAGCCGCGTGATCGTCGACCATTCGTAGTAGATCAACAGGCCAATGCCGGCAGCAACCAGCTTGAAGGACAGTCCGCCGAACCAGGTTGCTGCGAGAACCACCACGATCATCACGATGGCGGACACGATTCTGAGCTGAAGTTCTCGCGACATTGTGAGCATCATGAGCCGAACGCCACGGCTTTGGCCGAGAGGCCGCCGAAGCGACGGTCGCGGGAAGCATATCGCTCGAGCACGGCATCAAAAAGTGCCGGTGTGAAGTCCGGCCAGAAGTCCGGCACGAACATCAATTCGGCATAGGCCGCCTGCCAGAGAAGAAAATTCGACAGACGCTCCTCGCCACTGGTGCGGATCACCAGATCGGGATCGGGGATGCCTGCGGTGTCCAGGCAGTCGTTGAGTTTGCTTGCATCGATCTGCGACGGATCAAGCCGCCCCGCCTGTACGTCGGCCGCCAGGCGCGCAGCGGCGCGGGCGATTTCGTCGCGTGACCCGTAGTTGAATGCGATGACGAGTGTCATGGCCGTGTTGTTGCGCGTGGTTTCCTCGGCTTCGAGGAGCAGTGAACGGATGTCGTCCCGCAGATTGACGCGGTCACCGATGATCCTGATGCGGATACCATTGCGATGCAGATCGACGAGATCGCGGCGAATGAACGCCTTGAGAAGGCCAAACAACTCGTTGATCTCGTCCTCAGGACGACGCCAGTTCTCCGAAGAGAAGGCAAAGAGAGTCAGAAAACCGACGCCTGCCTCGCCCGCCGCCTTCACGGTTTCGCGGACCGTCTCAACGCCCTTGCGATGCCCGAACGTCCGCGGCAGGCCCCGGGCGTTAGCCCAGCGGCCATTGCCATCCATGATGATCGCAACATGCTTAGGTACGATGCGATGTTGAACTGTCGACATTGGCGAGGATCCAGGCGGCGTTGAGAGTGCTCGAGCGAAACGACTCTGCCTTAAACCTGCATGATTTCCTTTTCCTTCTCCGCGAGCAAGCGGTCGACATCGACAATCGTCTCGTCGGTCATCTTCTGCACCCGCTCCGACTGGCTGCGGCTGTCGTCCTGACCGATCGTCCCATCCTTTTCGGCCTTCTTCAGGCCATCCATACCGTCGCGGCGGACGTGGCGAATCGCAACCTTAGCCTTTTCGGCGTAGTCGTGTGCCACCTTGACCAGCGACTTGCGGCGCTCTTCGTTGAGCTCAGGCAGCGGAATACGCAGGTTCTGGCCGTCAACGATCGGATTGAGCCCGAGATTGGCTTCGCGGATCGCACGGTCGACGGCGCCCACCATCGACTTGTCCCAGATCGACACGCCCAGCATGCGCGGCTCCGGTACCGTGACGTTGGCGACCTGGTTCAGTGGCACGCGCGAACCGTAGGCTTCGACCATGACCGGATCCAGGACGTTGGCGGATGCCCGGCCGGTACGCAGCGACGCGATGTCGTTTTTGAACGCGTTGATTGCGCCGTCCATGCGGCGCTTGATGTCGTTGAGATCAACCCCTGCGGTCATCATGGTTCTCCCATTGCTGTGTCAGTCGGCGGCATCAGATGGCCGCCCTTGATGTGAAATCAGTTGTCGGTAACAATCGTCATACGGCCGGCGCCGGACAGGATTTCGCCGAAACCACCCTTCTCGTGGATCGAGAAGACGATGATCGGAATATGGTTCTCGCGCGCGAGCGCAACGGCGGCGACATCCATGACGGCAAGCCCTTTCTGCAGGACTTCGTCATGGGTCAGGCTGTCGAACCGGGTTGCGGCGGGATCCTTCTTCGGGTCGGCCGAGTAGATGCCGTCCACCTGGGTGCCCTTGAAAATGGCCTGTGCTCCGATTTCGGCTGCACGCAGGGCAGCGGCAGAATCGGTCGTGAAGAACGGGTTGCCAGTACCACCGGCAAAGATCACCACCCTGCCCTGGGCCAGATGATGGAGAGCTGCTCGCTGCGAGAAACTCTCGCAGATCTCGGGCATGGCGATGGCGGAGAGAACCACGGTGTCGATGTCGAGCTTGCGGAGCGATGTGGCGAGAGCAAGCGCGTTGATCACCGTTGCCAGCATGCCCATATGGTCACCGGTGACCCGGTCGCCACCCTTCGACGCGACGGCTACGCCGCGGAAGATGTTGCCGCCACCGACAACGACACCCACTTCGACGCCCATGCGGCGAGCTTCAGCGATGTCGCCGGCGATCCGGTCGGCCACTGCCACATCGATCCCGAATCCCTGGCTACCCATGAGGGCTTCGCCCGAAGCCTTGAGGAGGACGCGCTTGAACAATGGCTTGGCTGACATGAATGCTCCCGAGATCAATTCTGTGCCGGATACACGAAGGGCACCGCGTTGTCACGCGATGCCCGATGTTTTCCCTCGAAGAAGGGTAACGGAAATCAGCCCTTGGCAGCAGCTGCGACTTCGGCTGCGAAGTCGGATTCTTCCTTCTCGATGCCTTCGCCGAGCAGCAAGCGAGCCATGCCCGTGACTTCAATCGGAGCACCAGCATCCTTTTCAGCAGCCTTGATGGCTTCGCCGACGGTCAACTCAGGATTGATGACGAAAGCCTGCGAGAGAAGAGCAACTTCCTCGAAGAACTTGCGCATGCGGCCTTCAACCATCTTCTCGATGATGGCGTCCGGCTTGCCGGAAGCGCGGGACTGCTCGATGAAGACATTGCGCTCGCGCTCGGCAACAGCGGCGTCGACTTCTTCCGAACGGATTGCGAGCGGGTTGGTCGCAGCGATGTGCATGGCGACCTGACGGCCGATAGCAGCGAGCACGTCCTTGTTTCCGGTCGACTTGAGCGCGACAAGAACGCCGAGCTTGCCAAGACCGTCAGCAACGGCGTTATGGATGTATGTCGCGACGACACCGTCTTCGACCGAGAGCTTAACGGCGCGGCGCAGCGTCATGTTCTCGCCAATATGGGCGATCGCATCCTTGATGGTGTCGGTGACCGTCTTGCCGGTGGCCGGATAGGTGGCAGCGCCGATCGCGTCGACAGAACCGTCAGTGCCGATGGCTACCGAAGCCACGCCGCGGACGAGATCCTGGAAGGCGTCGTTGCGGGCAACGAAGTCGGTCTCCGAGTTGACTTCGACAACAACGGCCGAGGTGCCGGCGCCGTTGATGCCGATCAGGCCTTCAGCAGCCGTGCGGCCAGACTTCTTGTCGGCCTTGGCGATACCCTTGGCGCGCAGCCAGTCGATGGCGGCTTCGATGTCACCGTTGTTTTCGGTCAGAGCCTTCTTGCAATCCATCATGCCTGCGCCGGACTTTTCGCGCAGTTCCTTTACCAGTGCTGCAGTGATTTCAGCCATTGTGTGCCTCTTGTCTGTTCAGGCGGACGATCCGTGGCTTTGGGCGAACGGAGGACCGCTGTGTTGGGGACGAAATGTACCCGGATGTATGACAACGTGATGAAACAGGTCACCACGGAAACAATCGGCCGCCTTCGACGCCCTCTCGCTTGCGGCAAGCGGCATCCGGAAGAACGGAGGCCGCCCGCTGCTCGAAGAGCCCACAGGCGGCCATTCCCTTGACGGGAAAAGCGGCGGGAACCCGCCGCTATACGCGATTATGCGTCGGCTTCGGTTTCGAGAGCCGGCTCGATCGGAGCTTCGGCAGAGGCGCCGATGTCACGACCGGAAGCACCCTGCTGGCGAGCGATGCCGTCGATGGCAGCGCGCGAGATCAGTTCGCAGTAGAGAGCGATGGCGCGCGAAGCGTCGTCGTTGCCCGGGATCGGATAGTCGATCAGGTCCGGATCGCAGTTCGAGTCGATGACAGCAACAACCGGGATGCCGAGGCGCTTGGCTTCGTCGATCGCGATCTTTTCCTTGTTGGTGTCGATGATGAACATCAGGTCCGGAGTGCCGCCCATGTCGCGGATACCGCCGAGAGCCTTTTCAAGCTTCTCGCGTTCGCGCTCGAGGTTCAGGCGCTCCTTCTTGGAGTAGCCGGAGGCTTCCGAAGCCAGGATTTCGTCCAGCTTGCGCAGACGGGCGATCGAGTTGGAAATGGTCTTCCAGTTGGTCATCATGCCGCCGAGCCAGCGGGAGTTGACGTAGTACTGAGCCGAACGCTTGGCGCTGTCAGCAATGATTTCCGAAGCCTGACGCTTGGTGCCGACGAACAGGACGCGGCCGCCACGAGCGACGGTGTCGGACACGACCTGCAGGGCGCGCGACAGCATCGGAACGGTCTGAGCCAGGTCGATGATGTGGATGTTGTTACGATCGCCGAAGATGTACGGCTTCATCTTCGGGTTCCAGCGGTGCGTCTGGTGACCGAAGTGAACGCCAGCTTCCAGAAGCTGACGCATGCTAAAATCAGGCAATGCCATGCCTTTTTCTCCTTTTCCGGTTGAACCCCCGTGAAGCAAACAGCAGGCCTTTCGGCCGGCCACCGGGCGGAAGCGGCAGGATTTCTCCCTGTCGATCCCAAGCCTCACGTGTGGAATGAGGCCGGCCATACAGGGGCGCCGGTCAAAAATCAAGGGCAAAACAAGCGATTTTCAGGCGGGCAGGCAGCTTTACGGGCAACCAACGTCGGGCTTGCCGAGAACTTCAAGCTTGGTGAGCTTGCCAGCCAGAACGAAATCGCCGTAGTCCAAGGTCAGGTCGCGTGTGACGCCGTTATCATACAGCTTGAAAGACTGACTGTAGATCGGCTCCTGATCGCCCCTTGTCTTCTCGTCGAAATAGGCGATCGACACGGGCCAATAGTCCTGGGCACCGAGTGACTCCAGGGCCTTCGCTTCCGGATCTTTGTCGCTCGACTTCGTCGGGCCACCGACGATTGTCGTGGTCAGGTAGGTCTGGTCGCCGTCCTCGGAACCATCGAAGATTCGCGATTCGAAGACCTGTTCTCCCTTTCGCGCTCGGGCGATCACTTCGAGCATGTGTTCAGCTGGAAAGCGGCTGTCAGCAAGCTCAAGCGCCCGCTTGTCGGGGCCGGTCAGCTCGATCTTGACCTTACCACCGGCTTCGGCTGCGGCGCCACTGACATCCTTGTCGAGCTGATCGTCGGTGAAGGACTTGTTTTCGAAGCGAAATGTGCCGGCCGCCACATCTTCGAAAGTAGAAGAACGCTGGTCGGTGACGCGCACACCCTCGCCGACGTCGATGCGGGTAACGAAACGAAACTGCGTGTTGAAGCCCTTGCAGGCCGATCCGCTGAATTCATAGACCATCCGGCCGCGGACCGATTCGATTCCGGAGCGGTCGGACGCTTCCTTCAGCCCGATCTCGTAGACGGCGCGATGCGGCACAAGGCCGACGGTCGCAGCAGATGCTGCCTGCCCCGCCGCGCTGACGGCAGCCAGGGAAAGCGTCGCACGGACCGCCATTCGCAAAGGAAACATCGACACCCTCCTGTTGAACTCGTCATCGATGTTATAAGAACACATCCGGCAAAAGCGAGACATGCTTTTCGTCGCCACAACTTTCTCAACTTTTATCAACAGACCGGGAATCGACCATGTCCGACACAATCGACGGCCGCCTTGCAGCGCTGGGCATCAGCCTGCCGGAAGCCGCAGCCCCCGCCGCCAATTACGTGCCCTATGTGATCAGCGGAAACCTGCTGTTCCTCTCGGGACAATTGCCAATTGAAGGCGGAAAAGTGGCGGTGATAGGTCTCGTCGGTGGCGATGTCGCGCTTGCCGAGGCCCAGAGAGCGGCCGAACTCTGCGCCATCAACATCCTCGCCCAGGCGAAAGCGGCGCTCGCCGGCGATCTGTCGCGGATCACCCGCGTCGTCAAGCTCAACGGCTTCGTTGCCTCGGCACCCGGCTTCGTCGAACAGCATCTCGTCATCAACGGCGCATCCAACCTGATCGCCGATGTACTCGGCGACGCGGGCAAGCATGCGCGCGCTGCGGTCGGTGTGGCACAACTGCCGCTGAACGCCGCCGTCGAGATCGACGCCATCCTGGAGATTGCCCTGTGAGCCATATCGACTGGATCAAGGACGTGCCCGTCGCCCATCGCGGTTATCACGACATGAACAGAGAGATCTGGGAAAACACGCTTTCGGCTTTCAGCCGGGCGATCGAGGCAAGCTTCGCCATCGAATGCGACATTCAGCTCTCGTCCGACAGCGTGCCGATGGTCTTCCACGACCACGATCTGCAGCGGCTCTGCAACATGAATGGCGAAGTGCGCGAGCGCACAGCGAGCGAATTGCGGATGCTGTCGATCGGCGGCACGGCAGACAAGATCCCGACACTTCGCCAGATGCTCGATCTCGTGAAGGGCCGGGTACCGCTGGTGATCGAACTCAAGGGCATCGATGCCGAGCAGGACGACGGTTTCGTCGAGGCCGTGCTCGAAGTGCTCGAGGGTTACGAAGGCAAGGTCGCGCTCATGAGCTTCGACTACCACCTGCTGCGGGCATTGAAGGTCGCGGAATGCCCGTGGCCCGTCGGTCTGACTGCGGAAGGCGTGAAGCCTGAAAACTTTGCGGCACATCGCGAAGCCATGGATCTCGGGCTTGATTTTACGTCCTATTGCGTCGCGCATCTGCCGAATGATTTCGTCAGCGGCCTGCGTGAAAAGGGCGCGCCCGTGATTACCTGGACAGTCAGGGATGAAATCATGCGGGCACAGACCTATAAATATGCAGACCAGATGACATTCGAAGGCTTCGACCCGCGCCAGTCGCCGGCGATCGCCTAACGGGAGATCCATGGCAGACGAGGTGACGATCCGAGTAGTGCGCTCCTTCAAGGAGATCGCTTCCGCCGAATGGGGAGAGCTCACTGGAGCGTCCCGCTCCGCCCGAGGCTATAATCCCTTCACATCGTTTGCCTTTCTTTCGGCGCTTGAAGAGTCCGGCTCGGCGACAGCCGAGACGGGCTGGATGGGGCACCATCTGCTGCTCGAAGAGGAGGGTCGCCTCATCGGCGCCCTTCCCTGTTACCTAAAGAGCCACAGCCAGGGTGAATATGTCTTCGACCACAGCTGGGCGGACGCCTTTCATCGTGCGGGTGAGCGCTACTATCCCAAGCTCCAGGCTTCCATTCCCTTCACGCCGGCCACCGGGCCCCGACTGCTCGTCCGAGAGGGCGAGAACGTTGGAAGGGTCCAGAGCCTGCTCGCACAAGGGCTGGAACAGGTATGCCGTGAACTCGGGACATCATCGGCTCATGTGACGTTCCTACCGCAGGGCGAGATCCCTGCCCTTACGGAAGCCGGCTTTCTGCAGCGCACTGACCAGCAGTTCCATTTCATCAACCGCGGCTATGCCGATCACGAGGCGTTTCTCGCCGAGCTTTCCTCCTCGAAACGCAAAAACTTGCGCAAGGAACGGCGCATCGCGCTGGAAAACGGCATCAGCATCGACTGGCTGACGGGCAGCGATCTGACCGAAGAGATCTGGGATCAGTTTTTCCGCTTCTACATCGACACCGGCAGCCGCAAATGGGGCCGACCTTACCTGACCCGCTTGTTCTACTCGCTGGTGGGCGAGCGCATGCCGGACGACATCCTGCTAGTCATGGCGAAGCGCAACGGGCGCTACGTGGCGGGGGCGATCAACTTCATTGGCGCTGAGGCGCTCTATGGCCGCCACTGGGGCTGCATCGAGGATCACCCCTTCCTGCATTTCGAAGTCTGCTACCATCAGGCAATCGACTTCGCGCTTCACAAGGGCCTCGCCCGCGTCGAAGCCGGCGCGCAGGGCGAACACAAGCTCGCGCGCGGCTACGAACCCGTCACCACGCATTCAGCCCACTTCATCGCTCATCCCGGGCTGCGCCGGGCGGTCGCCGACTATCTCGAACACGAGCGGCGCGAAGTGGCCCAGATCGGCGAATATCTCGGGGAACACACGCCTTTCCGCAAGGGCGAGCGCCAACCGCGCGAGGGCGAGGAGTTCGACGGTTGAGACCCGCAAGCTCAGACTTGAAGCGCAGCGTGCCTTGCCGTTAAGTGGCCGCAGAAATCGAGGAGAGCACCATGACCGCCTATGATCCCAACAACATCTTCGCCAAGATCCTGGCCGGCGACATTCCTTCGGTGAAACTCTACGAGGATGACGACACGCTGGCCTTCATGGATGTGATGCCGCAGGCGCCGGGGCATCTGCTGGTCATCCCGAAGACGGGTTCGCGCAACTTGCTCGACGCCGACCCATCGGTTCTGGCGAAGGTAATTCCGGTTGTACAAAAACTTGCAAACGCCGCGAAGGACGCCTTCGAGGCCGATGGCGTCTATGTCGCCCAGTTCAACGAGCCGGCAGCCGGGCAGACCGTTTTCCACCTGCACTTCCATGTCATCCCGCGCCACGAAGGTGTGCCGCTCAAGCCGCATGCGGGCGGCATGGCGGATGTGGAGATGTTGAAGGCCCACGCGGAGAAGATCAAGGCGGCGCTCTGACACGAGCGCCAGCCCGATCAGTCGCGGGAATTAGCCTATGAAGCCGCCGATCACGATAACGGCTGCGACACCGACGAGCGCGAGCACCATCAGCGGGAACGAGCCCGTAGAACTCCAGCCGCCATCACGGGACGCCGTCTTGCGCAGATCATCAGGCAAGACCTTGAAACGGGGCGGGTCCCCATGCTTCAGTTTTCGGAAGCGTACTACCTTTGACATTTCGCTATCCTCCGGTTGATCGGACACCGGATTTGGGAAGCAAAATGTGGCAATACCAGCAATCACACGCGTCTGTGAACGGACATGATGTCAGAGCCAGAGCAGGCCGGCACCCAAGATTGCGAGAGGAACCAGGACACCGACGATGACGCGCTGGCCGGCCAGCAGGAAGACAGCAAAGCCGATTCCGGCCGCCGCAAGCCTCAGCCAGAGCGGAGAGGTTTCGAGCGTGCCTGTCGGGAAGACGACGAGTTTTGCCGTCACCGCCATCACCAGAGCCGTTGCGACCGCCCTCACCCAGTTGAGCGCTTCGGATCCCTCCTGCAGCCGGTTTCCAGCCAGCACGCCGAGCCAGCGCCAGATGTCCGTCGCAAGCCAGCCAGCGACGATAATGACGATGTAGGGCCAGTAATCCTGCATCAAACCACCTCGTCTGTCTGGGCTGAGGGTTCGGCAATCGCGACGGTCGCCGGCTTCTGCGCTGCCCGGATCACGTAGCGGTCGAAGAGGTAGGCCAGCGTGCCACCGCCGAGCCCGGCAACCAGGATGTCGAAACCGGGCATGACCAGCGCCAGGAGCGGGCCGGAAACCGCACCGACGATGAAGCCCACTTTGACCACGGACTGGCGACCCGTCGCCCAGATCGATGCGACGAAATAGACAGGCGTCAGGAAAAAGAGCAGCCCGGCGACCACAGGCGGGAACTTTGCCACCAGCCCGTAGCAGACCCCGACGAGGATCATGTTGATCGTCACCAGGGTGATGCCGAAGCCGGCGAAGTAGGCAACCCGCCCTTCCCTCGGTACATTCTTGAAGCTGCCCATGGCGAAGACCCAAGCAGTGATCGCGATGAAATGCGACAGGAAGAGCAAAAGCCATGTCGGCGTGCGTTCGGTCCGCATTTCCGGCACGAGCGAGGCGACCATTGGCATCATGCGGATGGAGGAGAGGGACACGGCCAGGAAGATCGCCAGCAGATTGGCGCCGCTGGTCATCGTGCCGATCAGAATCATCTTTGCGGGCAACGCCCACACCGCGGCGGTCATGAACATCGCTTCCGCGCGGCTGACGCCCGATTCTAGCGCAAAGGCGGAGAAGCCGACAAAGGAAATCATCAGGATGATCGCAGGCAGGCTGAAGAGGCCGCGCATGCCGGTGAAAAACCACCGTGTATGGGAAATATCGGAAGTGGCCGAAGACATCTGAAAATCCGTATCGGCAAAAAGAAAGTGCCGGGCAGAACGCCCGGCACGGGTCTCTCAAAGCATTGGGTGCTTACTTCTTCTTCGGCACCTTCGGCACGGCAGAGCGCTTCGGCTGCTTCGGTGCCTCGTCGATGACGGCGACATCGCCCTCATCGACAATCGCGGTCGCCTTTGCCGCCGGCTTACGCTTCGCCTTTACAGGCTTTGCCGATGCCACTTCGGCTTCCGGCTTCGGCTTGACGGCGGGCACTTCCGCAATCGACTCCAGATCAAGCAGTTCGGCGCCGGTGTCGTCGGTCTTGGTCCCAACCTTGACGACGCCGCCCTTCTTCAGCTTGCCGAAGAGGATCTCGTTGGCGAGCGGCTTCTTGATATGCTCCTGGATGACACGTGCCAGCGGACGGGCACCCATCTTCTCGTCGTAACCGTTCTTCGCCAGCCAGGCGATTGCGGGCTCGGACAGATCGAAGGTGACGTTGCGTTCCGAAAGCTGCGCTTCCAGCTGCATGACGAACTTCTGCACCACCTGATGGATGACTTCCGTCGGCAGCGGCGCAAACGGGATCGTCGCATCGAGGCGGTTGCGGAATTCCGGCGTGAACAGGCGATTGAGCGCCTCCTCGTCTTCGCCGGTCCGCTTGGACGAACCGAAGCCGATCGCAGACTTCGCCATTTCCGAAGCGCCCGCATTCGTCGTCATGATCAGGATGACGTTGCGGAAGTCGATCTTCTTGCCGTTGTGGTCGGTCAGCTGACCATGGTCCATGACCTGCAGCAGGATGTTGTAGATATCCGGATGCGCCTTTTCGATTTCATCGAGCAGCACGACCGAATGCGGATGCTGGTCGACGCCATCGGTCAGCAGGCCGCCCTGGTCGAAGCCGACATAGCCGGGAGGCGCACCGAGCAGACGTGAGACCGTGTGCCGCTCCATGTATTCCGACATATCAAAACGCAGGAGCTCGACACCGAGCGATGACGCAAGCTGCTTGGCCACTTCCGTCTTACCGACGCCCGTCGGGCCGGAGAAGACATAAGAGCCGATCGGCTTGTTCGGTTCACGCAGACCGGCGCGAGCAAGCTTGATCGAGGTGGAGAGGGCTTCGATTGCCTTGTCCTGGCCGTAGACGACGGAACGCAGTTCCTTTTCGAGATTGGCGAGCACCATCTCGTCGTCCTTCGACACCGTCTTCGGGGGAATACGGGCCATGGTCGCTATGGTCGCTTCGATCTCTCTCTCGGTGATCAGCTTGCGGCGCCGAGAGGCCGGCAGCAGCATCTGGGCCGCACCCGTCTCGTCGATCACGTCGATCGCCTTGTCCGGCAGCTTGCGGTCCGAGATGTAGCGGGCCGACAGCTCGACAGCCGACTTGATCGCCTCGTTCGTGTAACGAAGCTTGTGATAGTCCTCGAAATAGGGCTTCAGGCCCTTCATGATCTCGATGGCATCATCGATGGACGGCTCGTTGACGTCGATCTTCTGGAAGCGGCGGACGAGCGCCCGGTCCTTTTCGAAGAACTGGCGATATTCCTTGTAGGTGGTCGAACCGATGCAGCGGATCGCACCGGAAGACAGTGCCGGCTTCAAGAGGTTCGACGCGTCCATAGCGCCGCCCGAAGTGGCGCCCGCACCGATGACGGTGTGGATCTCGTCGATGAAGAGCACGGCACCCGGGTAATCCTCGAGTTCCTTGACAACCTGCTTCAGGCGCTCCTCAAAGTCACCGCGATAGCGGGTGCCGGCGAGCAGCGTGCCCATGTCCAGCGAGAAGATAGTCGCGTCTGCAAGCGCTTCCGGCACCTTGCCTTCAACAATGCGCTTGGCGAGACCTTCGGCGATTGCGGTCTTGCCGACGCCGGGATCACCCACGTAAAGCGGGTTGTTCTTGGAGCGACGGCACAGAACCTGGATCGTGCGGTTCACTTCGTCGTGGCGACCGATGAGCGGATCGATGCGGCCAGTCTTCGCCTTCTCATTGAGATTGACGCAATAGGCCTTCAGGGCCTCCTGCTTGCCCTTGGCGGAGGCTTCATCCGGCTCGCGGCCCTGCTTGGCCTCCGGCTCCCCCTCATCCGAACCGCGCGGGCTGCGGACCTGCGATGCGCCCGGACGCTTGCCGATGCCATGGGAGATGTAATTGACCGCATCGTAACGGGTCATTTCCTGCTCCTGCAGGAAATAGGCGGCATTGCTTTCGCGCTCGGCGAAGATCGCAACAAGCACATTGGCGCCGGTCACTTCCTCGCGCCCCGAGGACTGGACATGAATGACCGCACGCTGGATGACGCGCTGGAAGCTCGAAGTCGGCTTCGAATCCTCGTCGTAACCTGTGATGAGATTGGCGAGATCGTTGTCGACGAAGTCGGCGACGGTCTTTCGCAAGGCATCGAGGTTGACGTTACAGGCCCCCATCACGGCGGCGGCATCGGCGTCGTCGATCAGAGCGAGCAGCAGGTGCTCCAGCGTCGCATATTCATGGTGACGCTCGTTGGCGTAGGTCAGGGCCTGATGCAGCGCTTTTTCGAGGCTGGGTGAAAATGTTGGCACGTCTGATCCTCACTTCTTTTCCATGACGCATTGAAGCGGATGTTCATGTTGCCTGGCGAAATCCATCACCTGTGAGACTTTGGTTTCGGCGACTTCGTAGGTAAAGACACCACATTCCCCGACACCATGATTGTGGACATGCAACATGATGCGGGTGGCGGCCTCCCTGTCCTTCTGGAAGAAGCGCTCCAGGATATGGATCACGAATTCCATCGGGGTGTAGTCGTCGTTCAGAAGCAGGACGCGATACAGGTTAGGCTTCTTCGTCTTCGGCTTGGTGCGGGTGATCACCGAGGTGCCGCGATTGGCATTGTCCCCGTCACCCTGGCTCTGCATGAAGACCGGCTTGGCAGTCATTTCAGTTCATTCTCCGTTGTCCGGCCGGTTTGCCGTTACACATCGGTGCGGACGAACACTCAGCACAGTAAGGTAGTTCATTATGCGGTGATTTTAAGCCCCCCGGACAGCGGTGACGACAATTTGTCACGAAGCCCCGAAAAGCGAGGAAATTGAAGGGATAGGTTATACCAGCAGCCACAAATGACAAGACCGGCCGTGCAGGGCACGACCGGTCTCGCAGGTTCCACGCAAGCTTGGATCAGGCAGCCGACGACATCGGCGCCATGGCCTTGTTGATTGTGCCCTCGTAAGGCTTGTAGGCGATCTTCGCGAGATCGGCATACATTTCGCCCATCTTGGTCGCTTCTGCGACAAAGCTCTCGTAGGAGGACTTCATGAAGGACGTCTGGAGCTCGAAGGCAGCCTCGACGCTCTTGACCGAAGTCATGGCTTCCATGAAGGACGCGAGATCCTGGAACGACTTCTTGGAGTAGTCCGTTGCCTCGGTGGCGATGGCCTGGAAACCCTTGGTCACTTCCGAATAATTCTTCAGCATGGTGTCCATGGCTTCCTTGCTCTTCTTGCTGGCGTCATCGATGTTGAACATGCGAGCATCCTCCTTCTGTCGGCATATCAGATAGCCGAAACATAGCAGTCGCACAAAAGCGGTCAAGTGAATTTGTGCGGCGCACAACAATCGTCAATTGTAAGCCGGATAAGGAAATGGGGCCGCACCAACAGGCACAGCCCCATCTTCATGATACTTCTTTTGATGCGCTGGCGAACTTCAGCCAGTAGCGGACATCCCTGCGATCACAGGTCGACGTCGAGGATCGCCATGGAGAAATTGTAGGAGAGATCACCGTCTTCGTCGTCCTTGAAGACAACGCCGAGGAACTCGTCACCGACATACACTTCAGCGGAATCGTCCTTGCGGGGACGGGCCTTCACACTCATCGTCGGATTGAAGGTGCGCTTGAAATAGGCGTCGAGCTTCTTCAGTTCTTCGGGCTTCACACTGCGTCTCCGTGGACTGTTTCTTGGGTGCGCGCTTGTCGCACGGGCATTCCGGACCTGTAAAGACGCGAAGTGAAGTTTGCCCAGGGAACCGGGCAAAGCTTGCCGTTCACGTTCTCGTGCCGTCAGTCGTCCGAAGCGATCATCTGGTCCATGGACCGTGCCGGTTCGGCACACCCCGCCTCCCCGACCACGCGTGCGGGAACGCCGGCGACGGTCGTGCATTTCGGCACGGGCTTCAGAACGACGGATCCTGCAGCGATGCGCGAGCAGCTACCCACTTCAATGTTACCGAGGACCTTGGCTCCGGCTCCGATCATAACGCCATCACCGATCTTCGGATGCCGATCCGCGCCTTCCTTGCCGGTACCACCCAGGGTAACACCATGAAGAATGGAAACATTGTCTCCGATGCGTGCGGTTTCGCCAACGACGAGACCGGTGGCATGGTCGAGGAAGATGCCCTTGCCGATCCGGGCCGCCGGGTTGATGTCCGTCTGGAACATGTTGGACGAGCGGCTTTGTAGATAGAGCGCGAAGTCCTTTCGGCCGTTATTCCAGAGCCAATGGGCCAGACGGTGGGTCTGGATCGCATGGAATCCCTTGAAATAGAGCACAGGCTCGAGGAAGCGCGTGCAGGCCGGGTCACGGTCGTAGACCGCCTGGATGTCGACGCGGAGAATCCCGGTCCATTCCGGCCAGTCTGCCATCATCGCCTCGAAGGCCTGACGCAACACGATCGCGGGCACGTCGGAGTGATCGAGCCGTTCGCAGATCCGGTAGATAACACAATCCTCCAGCGAACGGTGGCTGAGCACCGTCGAGTGGAAGAAAGCCGCCAGCATGGGATCGCGATCGGCGGCCACGCGGGCTTCCTGCCGCAGGCTATCCCAGATCGGGTCCATGGACTTGACAGTCTCGGTCTTGAGGACGTCGTTGTGTGCGACCATTGCCGGTCTCCTCATTCGTCGTGGAGACGCATTATATAGTCCAAGACCAGATGAACTCAAATGGGGGCCGCATGAAACAGTCGATGAGCTTCGCCAATGGCTTTATCAAAGCTTTCCGTGAAGCCGGAACGGGGCTGTTGATCCTCGACAACCCGCAACGCAAGAATGCCGTGACGGCGGCCATGTGGCGGGCCATCCCCGAAGCCATTCATTGGCTGCAGGTCGAAGCAGAAGCCCGCGTGATCGTGATCTCCGGGGGCGGCGCTGCGGATTTCAGCGCAGGCGCAGACATTTCGGAATTTACCGAATTACGAAAGGATGCTCAGACCGCACGCGTCTATGAGGCCTCGAATAGCCGCGCCTTTGCTGCCATTCGGGACGCGCCGGTTCCGATGATCGCCGCCATCAGGGGCGTCTGCTATGGCGGCGGGTTCGGCCTCGCGGCGGCGGCAGATCTGAGGATTGCAACATCCGATGCGGTGTTTGCGGTCCCGGCCGCGCGTCTCGGCCTCGCCTATCCGGCGGACGCCGTCCAGGATTTCGTACGCGGCCTCGGCAGCCAAATGGCGCGACACGCACTCTACACCGGGGCGGCCATGAAGGCGTCAGACCTTCTCGGCTGCGGCTTCCTGTCCGAAGTCACCGAGCCTGACGAGCTGGAACAGCGTGTTCAGATCCTGGCGGACACGATCGCCGCCAATGCGCCCCTGTCGCTGCGCGCGTCGAAGCTCGCCTTGCGCGCCGCAGAACAGGTCGACGACGACCTGCTGCGGGAAGCCGAGATCATTGGTGCAACGACCTTCGAAAGCGCCGACTACCGTGAGGGCCGCTCAGCCTTTGCTGAACGCCGACGGCCAGTTTTTACCGGCCGCTGAATGTCAGTTTCCGATCAGTTCGGAATAAAAGTCGAGGGCCGCCTTTTTGAACACGCGGTCGCCGACCGCCAGCATATGGTCGCGATTGGGAATATCAAGCGCCACGGCCTGCGGCATCAGTTCGGCCAGCTCATGCGGCGATCCGGCGATATCATCCTTCGTACCCACGCCGATCAGGGTCGGGATCTCGACCCTGGCGATATCCTCACGGCGCACGAGATCGCGCGAGGTGCGGATGCAAGCGGCGAGCGCCAACCGGTCGGACTTCGTCTGATCCGCGAAGGCGCGGAACATCCGGCCCCGCTCGTGGGTCACATCTTCAAGCGATAGCGCAAGCAGCGCATCGGCAATCGGATCCCAGTCGCCCACACCGTCGCACATGCCGATGCCGAGCCCGCCGAAGACCAGCGAACGGACGCGATCAGGGTGTTCAATAGCGAGAAAGGCCGAAATACGGGCGCCCATGGAATAGCCCATGACATGAGCATCAGCGATCCCGAGATGGGTGAGCAATGCCGCGGCATCAGCGGCCATCGCGGTCGGATGGTAAGCTTCCGGATCATGCGGCTTGGCACTTGCGCCATGGCCGCGATTGTCGATGGCGATCACCCGGTAGCCGGCATCGCCCAGCGTGCGCAGCCAGCCGGGATAGACCCAGTTGACGCTTGCCGAAGAAGCAAAGCCGTGAATCAGCAGTACCGGATCGCCGGCCGGATCTCCGTCATCAAAATAGGCGAGGTCGAGGCCATCGTTGCGGAAGCTTGAAAACGGTGGCGCGTCGAGATTCATCGATAAGTCCTTGTGAGCATGGGTCGGCAACCATAGCCATGGAAACGGTGACATCAATTGCCGCAGGCAGATTTTCTGTGATTTTTGCAGCCTCCCGGCTCTACACATTTGGCATTGACGGCGCTAATGTCCGCGCAAATTCGCACAGCATTCGGAGCAAGTCATGGCCGGCCACACCATTCCCCATTTCCAGAACGACGGCGGTCACCGAGTGATCGAAGTCGGCGTGAAGGAATTCATGTGCACTGGCGCTTCCGTGCCTTACGACCATCCGCATATCTTCATCGACATGGGACATGACAACGAAAAGGTCTGCTCCTACTGCTCGACGCTCTACCGGTACAATCCGAGCCTGAAGGCCGAACAGACCAACCCGCCGGGCTGCGTCTTCCACATCAAGGCGGCGTGACCGCGGCGTCACGATCGGCATAGATTTCATGTCCATCAATCACGCCGCCATCGTCGGAGCCGGGGTGGCGGGGCTGACTGCGGCCCTGTCGCTCGCCGCCAAGGGCATTTCGTCTGATATCATCGAGCAGGCACCGCAACTCGGAGAAGTCGGCGCCGGGCTGCAGCTGTCGCCCAATGCGACGCGCGTCCTCGACGCGCTGGGCGTCCTCAGCGAACTCGAGCGTCACTGGGTGGAGCCAACAGCGATCAACCTCGTCTCGGGCAAGGACCTTCGCCCACTGGCATCGGTGCCCGCCGGTCAATTCGCGAGGAAGCGCTGGGGGCATCCTTATGGCGTTCTGCATCGTTCGACCCTTCAGCAAGGACTTCTACGGGCCGTGCTCAACCAACCGCTTTGCCGGCTGCATCTCGGCCATCGGGTACAGGGCGTTGGGGGCGACGCTGTAGCCGCGATCACCCAGCGCAAACCCGATCTGGTGATCGGCGCCGACGGCGCCTGGTCGGTCGCCCGCGACGCGATCACCGGCGCGCCGAGCGTCAGTTTTTCCGGGAATATCGCCTGGCGCTTCACCGTCAGCCAGGCTTCGGCGCCGGCCTTTCTGTCCCGGACCGGGGTAACTGCCTATCTCGGCGCCAAGGCGCATCTCGTCAGCTATCCGCTGAAAGAGATCGAGGGCTTTAATTTGGTCGCCATTGCCGCAGGCACGAGGAGCGACGAAAGCTGGGCCATCGATGCGGATGCGGCGCGGCGCGCCATGTTGCTCGAACAGTTCTCCGGCTGGCATCGCGACATCAGGACCATTCTGGCCGGAGCCGAGCGCCCAACCTTCTGGCCGCTCTATCAGGCTTCCGACGGCAACTGGCACAATGGCCGCGATACGATCCTGATCGGGGACGCGGCGCATGCGATGATGCCCTTTTCCGCACAGGGTGCAGCCATGGCCATCGAGGATGCCTTTGCTCTGGCGGCCCACGTCGCTAGGGCACCCCTGCCCTCGGCCCTTGCCGCCTTCACGAGCGAACGCAAGGCGCGCGCGGCCCGGGTCAAGGCACGCGGCGATTTCAACCGCTTCGCCTACCATGCACGCGGTCCTTTTCGCCTCGGACGCGACATCGTGTTGTCACTGCGCTCACCCGAGACGCTCGCCGCCGACCTGGATTGGCTCTACGGCCACCGGATCGACGGCTGAGCGATTTCGTCATCAGACCGCGGCTGCTGCCGCAAATCCGCGCTCGAGATCGGCGCAGATGTCCTCGATATTTTCGAGGCCAATCTGAAGCCTGATCACGGCGCCGTCGGTCGGCCCCTTGCGGATCTTGCGGTCTTCGAGATTGACCAGAACCGCGAGGCTCTCGTAGCCGCCCCAGGACCAGCCGAGGCCAAAAAGCTCCAGCGCATCTAGGAAGGCATGCGCCTTCGGCTTGATCTTGTCCTTGGAGGGTGCCGGAAGCACGAAGGAGAACACACCGCTCGCGCCCTTGAAATCGCGCTTCCAGATCGTGTGACCGGGAAAGCTTTCAAGCGCGGGATGCAGAACCTGGCCAACGTCGTCGCGGCCTTCCAGCCAGCGGGCGACCGAAAGAGCACTCTTGTAGTGGTGCTCTAGGCGCAGGCCCATCGTGCGCAGGCCGCGCAGGATCTGATAGCTGTCGTCGGGAGCGCCGCAGATCCCGAGTGTGATGTTCGCTTCCTTCAGCACCGGCCAGTGCTTGGCATTGGCAGAAACGGTCCCCATCAGGATGTCGGAATGGCCCGATGGATATTTCGTGGCAGCGTGGATCGAGATGTCGGCGCCGAAATCAAGGGCGCGGAAATAAAGCGGCGTCGCCCAGGTGTTATCGATCGTGACGACGCAGCCATGCTTGTGTGCCGCATCGGAGATCGCCCTGATATCCTGCATTTCCATGGTGTTGGAGCCCGGTGCTTCGGTGTGCACGAGCCTTGTATTCGGGCGGATCAGACGTTCGATTTCGGATCCGATCTCCGGATCATAATACTCCACCTCGACGCCGAGGCGTGTCAGCATCGTGTCGCAGAAATGGCGGCAGGGCGAATAGACGGAATCGACGATTAGCGCATGGTCGCCTGCTGACAGGAAGGCAAGAAAGGGAACCGTAATCGCGGCAAGGCCGGATGGCACCAGGATCGTTCCGGCTGATCCCTCCAAATCATCAATCGCCCTGCACAGAGCATCCGTCGTCGGCGTGCCGCGCGTACCATAGGTGTAGGGCTGCGTACGGGTTTCCATAGCCCTTGCATTGGGAAAGAGGACCGTGGAGGCATGCACGACCGGTGGATTGACGAAACCGTGGTAGTCAGCTGGATCATAGCCGATATGGCACAGTTTCGTGTCGGTGCCGGCGGACGCCAGCCAGTCTTTGGATTTGCTCATGGATTGACGATTCCTCAGGCTCGGATCCTGCGGTTTTCGCGCCTCATCGAAGAGCGGTCAAGCTGCACAATTCTGTGATCCCCGGCGCAAGTCTTGCAGTTCTTGCACATCCGCACAGTCAAAAAGGCGCGATTTTCATCACCTCAGGCTAAAAACCACACATTTTTGCCTATTTGGAGGGCGAATTTGGTAAATTAGCGCTTTTGTGGCCGTTCTGCGGCATAAAGACTTGACCCTGCATGAATTTACGAATGGAATATGAATGCTTGCACCGGGAGGCTGCGAGCCGACGTGCACTGCTGAATTCGGCTGGTGGCCGTCGCTGGCATACAACAAGAGAAAAAAGGTTGGGAAAAATGAACAACAAGTTCCTGTCAGCTGCCATCGGCGCTGCGGTCCTGGGTTTTGGCGCGTCCGCTGCTTCTGCCGCGACGCTTGACGACGTGAAGGCCAAGGGTTTCGTCCAGTGCGGCGTGAACACGGGTCTTGCCGGCTTCGCTTCGCCGGATGCTGCCGGCAACTGGACCGGCTTCGACGTCGATTACTGCAAAGCCGTTGCTGCTGCCGTCTTTGGTGACGCCACCAAGGTCAAGTACACGCCGACCACCGCCCAGAGCCGCTTTACCGCGCTGCAGTCCGGCGAAGTCGACATGCTTGCCCGTAACACCACCTGGACCATCAGCCGCGACACCGCGCTCGGCTTCAACTTCCGTACCGTCAACTACTATGACGGCCAGGGCTTCATGGTCACCAAGGGCCTGAACGTCAGCTCGGCTCTTGAGCTCTCCGGCGCTGCCGTATGCGTTCAGTCCGGCACTACGACCGAACTCAACCTCGCCGACTACTTCAAGGCCAACAACCTCGAGTACAAGCCGGTCGTTTTCGAAAAGCTGGAAGAAGTCAACGCCGCCTATCAGGCTGGCCGCTGCGACGTCTACACCACCGACCAGTCGGGTCTGTATTCCCTGCGCCTGACGCTGACCAACCCGGACGACCACGTCATTCTGCCGGAAATCATCTCGAAGGAGCCGCTTGGCCCGGCCGTTCGTCAGGGTGACGACCAGTGGTTCGACATCGTTTCTTGGACCCACTACGCTCTGGTACAGGCTGAAGAGTTCGGCATCACGCAGGCCAATGTCGATGAAATCAAGTCGACCACGACCAACCCTGACATCAAGCGCTTCCTCGGCTCCGAAGCTGACACCAAGATCGGTACCGACCTTGGCCTCACCAATGACTGGGCCTACAACATCATCAAGGGCGTCGGTAACTACGGCGAAGTCTTCGAGCGCAACATCGGCGCCAGCACCCCGCTCAAGATCGAGCGCGGCGTGAACGCCCTGTGGACCAACGGTGGTCTGCAGTACGCACCGCCGATCCGCTAAGATCAGGCTGGACTTTGCGAGGCGGCGAAAGCCGCCTCGCGCTTATCGAGACCACGTGTTCAGACCGGCACACACGCTGCGGTCAGCAGCGACATTAAAGAATGCCGGCTGTCTCGAAAAACAATAACATTTAGGGCTCAGAGAAGCCTCGGGGATTTGGCACAGCATGACAGATCACGCCACAAGTTTGCCCGCCGAAGGGCGGAGCCTTGGCTCGCTGATCTACGACCCGAAAGTAAGATCGATCTTCTTTCAGGTCGCTACGATCGCCGTCATGACGTTTATCGTCTGGACCATTGCAAACAACACCATCGCGAACCTCGCCCGCAGCAACACTGCCACGGGCTATGACTTTCTTAACGGCCGTGCCGGTTTCGACATCGGACAGAGCCTGATCGCCTACTCGTCGGATTCGACCTATGGCAGGGCAATCCTCGTCGGACTGCTGAATACCTTGCTGGTCGCTGCAACCGGCATCGTCACAGCGACCGTGATCGGCTTTGTCATCGGTATCGGCCGCCTGTCGCGGAACTGGCTGATCGCCAAGCTCTGCACCATCTATGTGGAGGCCTTCCGAAACCTGCCGCCACTGCTCGTCATTTTCTTCTGGTATTCCGGCGTTCTGTCGACACTGCCGCAGCCACGCGACTCGCTTGAACTGCCGTTCTCGACCTTCCTCAACAATCGCGGCCTGGCATTTCCGAAGCCCATCTGGGGAGACGGAGCAAGCATGATCCCGATTGCGATCGTCGTCGGCATCATCGCGGCCATCGTCGTTTCTCGGTGGGCGAAAGCACGGCAGATGCGAACGGGTCAGACCTTCCCGACGGGATGGGTCTCGCTTGGACTCATTCTCGGGCTGCCGGTTCTTGCGTTTGTCGCAGCCGGTGCGCCGCTGACCTTCGATTATCCTGTCGCAAGCCGCTTCAACATGACTGGCGGTGCCGTCATTGCGCCTGAGTTCGTGGCTCTCTACCTGGCACTGTCTTTCTATACCGCTGCCTTCATCGCGGAAATTATCCGCGCCGGCATCAAGGGCGTGTCCAAAGGCCAGACGGAAGCGGCCTCGGCTCTTGGCCTGCAGCCGTCGACGACAACGCGTCTCGTGATCGTGCCGCAGGCGATGCGCATCATCATTCCGCCACTCACCAGCCAGTATCTGAACCTGACGAAAAACTCGTCACTCGGTGTTGCCGTAGGCTTCCCTGAACTGGTGTCGACCGGCGGGACCACTCTCAACCAGACCGGCCAGGCGATCGAGATCGTGTCGATCTGGCTAGTGGTCTATCTCTCCATCAGCATTGTGACCTCGCTCTTCATGAACTGGTTCAATGCAAGAATGGCCTTGGTGGAGCGTTGATCATGGCATCTGAAGTCACTTATATCCGCCAGGAAATGCTGGCCCCTCTGCCCCCACCGACCTCGGAAGCGAGCGTGGTGGGCTGGGTTCGTAGGAATCTTCTGGCAACCCCGAAGGATGTCGTCCTCACCATCATCGGGCTTGCCGTGCTGGCTCTGATCCTGCCCGGGGCCATCAACTTCCTGTTCCTCGACGCTGCGTGGTTCGGTGCCGATCGCTCGGTATGTGCGACGATTGCCCAGGGCGGCACCCAGCCCGACGGATGGAAGGGCGCTTGCTGGGCATTCGTCGAGAGCCGGTTCTCGCAGTTCATCTTCGGACGCTATCCGCTGGAGGAACGCTGGCGCGTCATTCTCGTCGGTGTGATGTTCGTAGCCCTTCTGATCCCGATGCTGATCCCCAAAGCACCGCGCAAGGGCCTCAACGCCCTTCTGCTGTTCATCGTCTTCCCGGTCGCCGCCTTCTTCCTGCTGCATGGCGGGTTCGGCCTCACGGAAGTCGAAACACCGCTCTGGGGCGGCCTAATGGTGACGCTGATCCTGTCTTTCGTGGGCATCGCCGTCTCCCTGCCGCTCGGCATCCTTTTGGCGCTGGGGCGTCGTTCGGACATGCCGGTCATCAAAATGATCTGCGTCATCTTCATCGAAGTCGTGCGTGGCGTACCGTTGATCACGGTGCTGTTCATGGCCAATGTGATGCTGCCGCTGTTCATGCCAACGGGCTGGACCATCGACAACTTCCTGCGTGCGCTGGTCGGCGTGTCGCTGTTCGCCTCGGCCTACATGGCCGAAGTCGTGCGCGGCGGCCTGCAGGCGATCCCGAAGGGCCAGTATGAGGGAGCAGATTCGCTCGGCCTCTCCTATTGGCAGAAAACGCGTCTCATTGTCCTGCCGCAGGCGGTCAAGCTGGTCATCCCGGGGATCGTCAACACCTTCATCGGCCTGTTCAAGGATACCTCGCTCGTGTCGATTATCGGCATGTTCGACCTCCTTGGCATTGTCCGCCTCAACTTCACCGATGCCACCTGGGCCACACCTGTGACTCCGCTCACGGGTCTAATCTTCGCAGGCTTCGTATTCTGGATCTTCTGCTTCGGCATGTCGCGCTACTCCGCCTTCATGGAGCGGCACCTCGACACCGGTCACAAGCGTTAAGAACAAGGGGAAAAACCATGGCTGAAGCCAACTCCGCCAAAAAGACCGCGTCGGGCAACGACGTTGCGGTCGAGCTGATCAACATGAACAAATGGTATGGTGATTTCCACGTTCTGCGGGACATCAACCTGAAGGTCATGAAGGGCGAACGTATCGTCGTCGCCGGCCCGTCGGGCTCTGGCAAGTCCACGATGATCCGCTGCATTAACCGACTGGAAGAACACCAGACGGGCAACATCATCGTCGACAATATCGAACTGACCAACGACCTGAAGAAGATCGATGAAGTGCGCCGCGAAGTGGGAATGGTCTTCCAGCACTTCAACCTTTTCCCGCACCTCACCATCCTGGAAAACTGCACGCTTGCACCGATCTGGGTCCGCAAGATGCCGAAAAAGGACGCGGAAGAAGTGGCGATGCACTTCTTGCAGCGCGTCAAGATCCCGGAACAGGCCAACAAGTATCCGGGCCAACTCTCCGGTGGTCAGCAGCAGCGCGTGGCGATTGCGCGCGCGCTTTGCATGAAGCCGAAGATCATGCTGTTCGACGAACCGACTTCGGCGCTTGACCCTGAGATGGTCAAGGAAGTGCTCGACACCATGGTCGGCCTTGCCGAAGAAGGCATGACCATGATCTGCGTGACGCACGAAATGGGCTTTGCCCGCCAGGTTGCCGACCGCGTCATTTTCATGGACCAGGGGCAGATCGTCGAACAGAACTCGCCGGCCGAGTTCTTCGACAATCCACAGCACGAGCGCACCAGACTCTTCCTCAGCCAGATCCTGCACTAATCCGCCGGTCAGGCACAAAACAAGAGAGCCCGCCGCGACGCCGCGGCGGGCTCTTCTGCATTGAAGGAAAGATTCCGCTGCCGTCAGGGGCACCAGCTCTGCCGACGTGCCATGCGCGGCTTGGCCAGACCTTCCGAGACGAGAATGGAGCCCAGGGAGCGACCGTCGCGGGTCGCCACGCGCAAGACCCCGGCTGCGGCACCTGTGGCTTGCACCTTGAGCGTTTCGAGATCGAATCGGCCGGAACTTAAGAGATCCTTGAGCCGCACCTTGGCGGCGAAGCCCCGGTCGCGTTCCTGCTGGCAGGCGGCGCCATCGGTGCGTGGGGCAGCAATATCCGCCAGCACGATCTTCGTCTTGCGATACCAGAAGGTGTCGCCACTCATGACGCAGTTGTCGAGCCCGGACGTGCCGCAGAAATAGAACTTTCCGGAGAAGTTCTCACCCGTCAGTGCCGCCGTCTCGGTCGAAGCCACGGCAGGCCGTGACGCAGGCACCGCCGCCTTTGTCAGACCGACTGAAGCTGGTGGTACGGGCCCCTTCGCGGCAGTCGATTGCGTCTTGGGCTGTGGCTGCTTTTCCCGCCTCGTGTCCGGTTTCGGCGTCGGGCTCGCCGCAACGGATCGCTCCTTCGACAGCAAAGGTGAAAGTTCCTTGAGGACGGCGGCCTTGTTGTCATAGAGCGCAATACCACCGGCCACCACCGCCAGGATGACGAGCCAGGATGTCATGCCCGGACCTGCGGAAGAACGGCTCGACTTGCGGCGCTTTGCGGGCGCGCGGCGGGAAGAAGCGGTGCGACTGGACATGGTTAACCTCTCGTGAGCGGCATCATGACGCCCAAGGGTTTCCGAAAGGTTGGCGGGGACGAAAAAACGTTGCACTGTTTCGTTTCTGCACAGCTCACTTGAACCGGGAGAAAAATCGAAACTCGACGGGCTGAGATGTCGTCATGCGTGCTTGCGGAGTATGGCGATCCCTGTAGGGCTCGAACCTACGACCTAGTGCTTAGAAGGCACTTGCTCTATCCAGCTGAGCTAAGGGACCGTCTGGGGACTGCCAAAAGCGTTGGCGCCCGGATCAGTGTGTCCAGGGCTGCAGACGATTGTAGCGGAAATTGTCCGTGTAGGACACGACCTGGCGCTTGGCTTCCTTCGGCAGAAGCACGCGATATTCGATGCCCTCGCGCTTGGCATAGGCTTCCGCCTGTTCAAGCGTTTCGAAGGTCAGCTTGACCTGCTGGCGAGTATCTCCGGAGGTTGTGTAGCCCATCATTGGATCGATCTTGCGCGGCGCGGACTGGTCGAATTCCAGAACCCAGAGATGGGTCTTCGCCTTGCCGGACTGCATGGCGGTTTTCGCGGGGCGGTAGATCTTTGCAGACATGGGTCTCATCCATCTCCAAGACTTCACGGCAAGGCAACCTGCCGCACACTTCCCAACCGCCTTAGTTGGCGGCCTTCGATTGCTGGTCGGAGTGGAGAGATTCGAACTCCCGACCCTCTGGTCCCAAACCAGATGCGCTACCAGGCTGCGCTACACTCCGTTCCAGCAATGTTGCCGGAATACACGGTTCACCCTGCCCCCGCAACATTAAAAAAGCAGTTTTACCGGCACTGATTTTTCAACTGAAACCGGCCAAGACCAGGATCATTTCGGAAGATCGAGCGGCAAGACCAGGCGTGCGGATGGATCAAGCCCGAGTTCGGCTGCATGGCCGCCGCGAATCTCCAGGGCGTAGCGGACCGGTTCACCTGATGACACGATCGATTCGGACAGCGGCGTGGTGCGCTCGGCGATGCGAACGATGCGGCCTGTCTCATCGATGAAGATCATGTCCAGCGAGGATGGCGTGTTGGCCATCCACATGGTGACCATGCGGGTATCGCCGAAATCAAACAACATGCCGGTGCGATCGGGGAGCGGCGGCCGCTCCATCAGCCCCCTCGCCCGCTGTTCAGCCGTCAGGGCCCATTCGACGTCGATCGTGATGGTGCCGCCGGCCTTCGTTTCGAAGGCGAGCTGACCGCGTTCGAACGTCACATCACTCATTGCCGAAGCGACGGGACCGAAAAACAGCAAAAGCGCCGCAAGGGCGCTTCTGAGAAGATTTGGCATAGGCACCATGGGCTCAGTGCGCCCGCGCTGCGGGGCCTGGATTGTCCGGGTGGATTTCGGCAGCCATCAGCCCCTTGTCTCCCGGTCCGAAGCGCACGAGCACCGTCTGCCCCGGACGCAGTTCGGTCAGGCCGAACCGGCGCAGGGTTTCCATGTGGACGAAGATGTCCTCGGTCCCCTCGCCGCGCGTCAAAAAGCCGAAACCCTTGGTGCGGTTGAACCACTTGACCAGAGCGCGCTCGAGCCCGCTGGTCGGCGTGACCTGGACATGGGTGCGCACCGGCGGCATCTGTGAGGGATGGATCGCGGTCGACTGGTCCATCGACAGTATGCGGAAGGCTTGGTAACCCCGGTCGCGCTTCTGGATGAGCGCAACGATGCGCGTGCCTTCAAGAATGGTTTGGTAGCCGTCGCGGCGCAGGCAGGTCACGTGCAGGAGGACATCCTGCATGCCGTTATCGGGAACGATAAAGCCGAAACCCTTGGCGACGTCGAACCATTTGACGACGCCGGTGATCTCGATCAGGTCTACGGCTTCTCCGGACAGCTCTTCGAACTCGCCGAGCCCCTTCGATGATATCCTGTCCGCCATTTCCCCAAGCCCCTCGAAAACGCGTCACATTGCTCAGTTAACTGATTCTTGAGATTCAGATTAACATTTGGTCAACGGATCTGCGCAAGCCCTAGTTTTACATTTCACCAATTGCTTTTGCACCACAGCCTTGCTCGAAGCTGACTGCTGTTCCATATCGTCCGGGTCAAAGGAGAACACCCATGCGCTACCTACACACTATGGTCCGAGTGAAGGATCTTGAGGCTTCCCTGCACTTCTATTGCGAGCTTTTCGGCCTCTCGGAGATTCGCCGCTATGAAAACGAGAAGGGCCGCTTCACGCTGGTCTTCTTGACGGCCGAGAAGGATCTCGACAAGGCGAAGGCCGACATGTCGCCCTGCCTGGAGCTCACCTACAACTGGGATACCGAAGATTATACGGGCGGCCGCAATTTCGGTCACCTCGCATATGAGGTCGACGATATCTATGCGATCTGCCAGAAGCTGATGGACAATGGCGTCACGATCAACCGTCCGCCGCGCGACGGCCATATGGCCTTTGTCCGCTCGCCGGATGGCATCTCGATCGAGATCCTGCAGAAGGGTGAAAACCTGGCGCCCGCCGAGCCTTGGGCCTCGATGCCGAACACCGGCGCCTGGTAAGACTACCGCCTCGCGCAAGTTTGCGCACCTAGTCTCCGCATCAGACGAGGGCCGCCTTGGCGGCCCTCCCTGCTTCCCCGATGGGAGCGATGACGGAGACCTGCCATGACCAGCAATTCCCATTCCCGCAGACCGACACTCGGCATTCTGGCCGTCGTCAGCGGCGTGATGCTCGCCTCTTGCCAGACGAGCGCGGACGAAGTGCTCTCGCTCGGAGAAGCCACGCCCGCGGAGGAAGCGTCTGGCAAGTCTGCCGGCAGAAGAGCGTATCGCGATCCCTATGTGAGTGCCGTTTCGGGACAGGTTGCCGACGCATCGGCCTCGATGCCGTCCCAGAACGAACCGGATCCTGCCCGCCTGAAGCGCAAGCCGGTGCCGATGGCTGCCGCCTATAGCGACATCGCCGAACCGCCGCCGGAAGTTCTCGCCCTGCAGCAGCAGGCGATGCAAGGTGGTTCCCCTCAATCCACCTCCCAGCCCTCAGCCAATCTCGGCGACCTCACCATGCAGCCGACCAATGCGTCGCCCCGGAGCAACAGCCTGTTTTCTGCCGGTCAGAGGCAGCAGACGCAAGGCTTGCAGGCCATGGAGCCCGCCGCCGTCCAGGCCACAGCCGGCGGCCTCGCACCGCGCGGCAGCCTCGTGCCGAGCGAAATGCCGACACTCGGTGTTAATGCAGCCAGCAAGAGCCTGTTCAGTCCGTCCGCCGAACAGCAGATGCTGATGCAACAGCGGGCACTGGAGGAGCAGGCGCGCGCGGAGGCAGCGGCTCAAGCGCCGCTTACTGAGACCGCAGCCGTCGGCAGCGAAGAGCCGGTGCTGAAGAAACTCTCCGATCCCCGTCCGAAACGAAAGATGCTTTCGCTACGCGAGCCCACCGGCTCGGTGCCCGATCGCGTGCAACTGACGCCCGATCAGTTGCAGGCGATGGGCGCCGTCGAGGAAGCCGATCCGGCCGAGCCGCTCTCGGCTGAGGAACTGGTGGCGGATGCCGAAGCTGCTAAGAAGAAGAAGGGATGGTTGCCGTCCTTCTCGGATCTCCTGAAAGGGGGAAAGAAATCGTCACCGGCGACCGACACGCCTTGATTCTTTCGACGAGCGGCGCTGGCGCCAAGTCCTTCCAAAGACAGGGATTATCGGCATTTCCGGGAGGCTTTGCGGCCCCTGTCACATTTTTTGCATAAAAGGCGAAAATGCCGCTTGCGGTCTTCAAACAGCCTGACTATAAGGTCGCCACGAAGCAGACGCGCCCTTCGTCTATCGGTTAGGACACCAGATTTTCATTCTGGGAAGAGGGGTTCGACTCCCCTAGGGCGTGCCACTTCGTTTCTCTTTTCCCACTGTTTCAGTGATGCAAACGGACCGGCCGAAGGCCTGGTGTCGGTTCTGTTCAGCCATTTCCGGCATCGGAAATTTTCCTCTTCGGATCGTCAAATTTCCGCTTGCGGTCGTCGGGAGGCCTGACTATAAGGGCGCCACCGAAGCGCACGCGCCCTTCGTCTATCGGTTAGGACACCAGATTTTCATTCTGGGAAGAGGGGTTCGACTCCCCTAGGGCGTGCCACTTCGATCTCTTCCCGACATTGCAGAACCTGTGGACCAGCAAGGCTCAAGTGCTTGTTTGTCCTTGCGTTACCGTCCCTCGCCAAGCCTGTGGATAAAATCGTCACACGGGCCGAATGAGCACTTGCGCTCGCGGCCAGTTCCAGCCATAAGGGCGCCACCGAAGCGCACGCGCCCTTCGTCTATCGGTTAGGACACCAGATTTTCATTCTGGGAAGAGGGGTTCGACTCCCCTAGGGCGTGCCACTTCGAACTCCCCGACATCACATCAGATCGACCGCCTCACGGCGCCTTTGCGGCGTCCATGACGCGGAACTGCACACGCCTGTTACCCTGCCAGTGATCGGCGCTCAGCGTGCCCGCGACATGCACTTGGCTGCCACGATTGTTCATCAGGAAATGGCCAAGATCGGTTTCGGCAGCGCGGAATGCGATCCCTTCCAGTCGACTACCGTCCATGCCTTCGAGCGTGATCTTGATGTGGGTGGTGCCTACGGGACGGGCGTCTCTTAGGCGATGCAACGGTACAGCAAAGATCGGCTGCGGATGACCTGAGCCAAAGGGACCGGCGGCTTCCAGCTGATCGACCAGTGCAAGCGTCGCACCTGATGCGCCGATTGCGCCATCGATCTTCAGCGTCTGATTGGCCGCAAGCGCCAGGACCTGCGAAGATGCCTGCTCCTCGAAGAAGCTGCGCAGCCGGCCGAGATTGGCACGATCGACCGTAAGACCTGCTGCCATGGCATGGCCGCCGCCTTTGACGAGAAGCCCCTCGTCCACGGCAGCGCGCACCATTCGGCCCATGTCGAAGCCGTTGATGGAGCGGCCAGAGCCGGTACCCTTGCCGAGAGGATCGAATGCAATCGCGAAGGCCGGGCGCTTGAACTTCTCCTTCAGGCGGGCCGCCAGCAGCCCGACGATGCCAGGATGCCAGTGCTCCTTAGCGGTTACGATAACTGAGGCCTTCTCGCCCGTTCCATATTCAGCCATGGCCTCGGCTTCGGCCTCGGCCAGCATCACCGCCTCCATCGCCTGGCGCTCGCGGTTCAGCTCGTCGAGCTTGGCTGCGATCTGATCCGCCTCACTTGCATCGTCCAGCGTCAGCAGACGACTGCCGAGTGCTGCATCGCCGATACGGCCACCGGCATTGATTCTGGGACCGAGAAGAAAGCCGAAATGATAGGGAGTAACCGGACCGCCGATGCCGGCCACCCGCAGGAGTGCAGCAAGGCCAGCATTGTTCTGATGGCGAGCTGCGATCAGCCCCTTCGTCACATAGGCGCGGTTCAGGCCCTTGAGCGGCACGACATCGCAAACGGTCGCCAGCGCCACGAGATCCAGCCAGGCGAGCAGGTCGAGTGAGCGCGCATGCGGATGCCCTGCCTCTCTCAGAACCCGGAGCGTCGCAACGAGAACCATGAAGACAACGCCTGCCGCGCAAAGATGCCCCTGCCCCGACAGATCGTCTTCCCGGTTCGGATTGACCAGGGCGTGGCAGACCGGCATCTCGTGGCCCATCTGGTGGTGGTCGATGACGACGACATCGACGCCGCGCCGCTCCGCCGCCCCAAGAGCTTCGACGCTGGTCGAGCCACAGTCCACGGTGATGAGAAGATTGGCGCCACGTTCGATCAGCTGATCGATGGCAGCAGCATTCGGGCCGTACCCCTCGAAGATGCGGTCGGGAATATAGATCTCGGCCTCGATGCCGAAATGGTGCAGGAAGCGAGCCATCAATGCCGACGAGGCGGCGCCGTCCACATCGTAGTCACCGAAGATCGCAACGCGCTCCTTTCGGTCGATCGCCTCGACGATCCGGCCGGCGGCGGCATCGCAATCGGTGAGTTTCGACGGATCCGGCATCAGGTTGCGGATCGTCGGATCGAGGAAGGCCGGGGCCTCGTCCACGCCCACGCCGCGGCCTGCCAGAACGCGGGCAACGAGCTCGGGAATACCGTGGAGCTGGCTTATGGCCAAGGCCTTGTTCTGTCCTGCCTGGTCCGTGCGCGACATCCAGCGCTGGCCACTTGCTGACTGTTCAACGCCGAGAAAGGCGCGGATAACGGGATCTACCGGTTCGGTCGACATTCTTGCTCTTTGCGGGGCGCGACCAAGGTTTGGCTGCGCGACAGGGCCTTAGGCGGCAGGACCGCCCCTCCCCGTTCTATACCGATCGCAAAAAATCACCAGAGGTAGGAGGCCTCATTCAATCCGGTCTCAACCGGATCAGGACATCAACCAGGCAACCAGCGCGAAGGGAACGGCCATCACGGCCGCAAAGGCAAGGAGCGGCGCCCAGCCGGACTTCGTTTGCCCGGCCCCCAAACCTTCGTGCTCAACCTGGCTCTGATATATGGCAGTTTCACTGCTGCGGTCTGGTGGCAGCGGGCCATTTCCCACGTGGTCCCAGCGCGCACTTCCCTCGCCCAGTGCCATCGACGAACTCCTCCCCAAGACCCCGATCGTGGGTGGAGACTACGCCCGCATTAGACTTTTGGCGAGAGAGGAAGTCCCGGCAGGGCCGAAATCATCAGATTAATGGGGTTTCAGACCGTGCTGAACCGTCCGGAGGCCGCGCCTGGCCCTCGAACGGCATCATTTGAACTCAGGTTTTGGGGCGCTCGATGCGAATCACCTGAGGTTCGCCGATCAGGTAACCCTCACCCTTGATCGCGCCCACGGCCTTGCGGACCGCGCTTTCCATCGTCGCATGAGTGACGAGGATGATCGTCTGGGGCCGATCCGGCGTCACCGGCTGCTTGGAATGCTGGACGATGGATTCGAGCGAAATGGCGTTCTCGGCCATCCTCGTCGCGATGCTGGCGAAAACCCCGGTGCGGTCCTGCACCGTCAGGCGGATGAAGTAACCACCCTCGTGGCTCTGCATCTCGGCCTGGCGATAGGGTTCGAGCAGATGGGCGGGACGACCGAGCACCGGTACTTCCTGGGCGCCCGGGCGGCTCTTGGCGATATCGGTGATGTCACCAAGCACGGCAGAGGCCGTGGCATTGCCGCCGGCGCCGGGCCCGACCATCAGCAGTTCGCCGAGAATGTCGGACTCGAGCGCCACCGCATTGGTGACGCCGTCGACCTGGGCAATCACCGAATCGAGCGGTACCATTGTCGGGTGCACACGCTGCTCGATGCCACTTTCCGTCTTCTGTGCCACGCCGAGAAGTTTGATGCGATAGCCGAGATCGGCGGCCGCATGGATGTCCTCGATCGAGATGTTGGTGATGCCTTCCAGGTAGATCTGGTCGGCCGAGATTTCGCAGCCGAAGGCCAGCGTCGTCAGGATCGACAGCTTGTGGGCCGTGTCGTTGCCTTCGATGTCGAAGCTCGGATCGGCTTCGGCATAACCGAGGCGCTGAGCCTCTTTCAGGCAATCGGCAAAGGACAGGCCCTCGCGTTCCATCCGGGTCAGGATGTAATTGCAGGTGCCGTTCATGATCCCGTAGATGCGGGAGAAGTTATTGCCGGTGAGCGATTCGCGCAGCGTCTTGATGACAGGAATGCCACCAGCGACCGCCGCCTCGTAGTTTAGAAGACGGCCCTTCTCCTCGGCGAGTTTGGCGAGTTCAACACCATGGCGCGACAGGAGCGCCTTGTTGGCCGTCACGACATGCAGACCACGTCCAAGCGCGGCCCGGACCGAATCTTCTGCCGCCCCTTCAGAACCACCGACGAGTTCAACGAAGACCTCAATATCGGCCTGCTTCGCCATCTCAACCGGATCCGCATACCAGGCGATGCCGTCCATCTGGATGCCGCGATCTTTCGAAGCGTCACGGGCCGAGACGGCCGCAACCGTGATCGGGCGACCACAGGCAACCTCGAGCGCATTGGCACGGGTCTGGAGGATACGGACGAGCGAGGCACCGACGGTGCCGAGACCCGCCACGCCAATTTTAAGGGCATTTGCCATGAGGCATTCCTGACGTCATCGAAAAGAAAGTGAGGCGGTCCTGACGGGACCGCCTTTGGATCAACGCGGGGCTCAGCGGTGAGCGTTGAGTGAAATCACGTTGTGCATCGTTTCGTCGGCCGTCGACAGGAACTTCTTGATGTTGCGGGCGGCCTGACGGATGCGGTGTTCGTTCTCGACGAGAGCGAGGCGGACATATTCATCGCCCATTTCCCCGAAGCCGATTCCCGGTGCCACGGCCACATCGGCCTTCTCGACGAGCAGCTTAGAGAATTCGAGGCTGCCGAGGTGGCGGAATTTTTCCGGGATCTTCGCCCAGGCGAACATGGTGGCTGCCGGCGGCGGCACTTCGAAGCCGGCCTTGCCGAAGCTCTCGACCATGACGTCACGGCGGCGCTTGTAGACACTGCGGACTTCAGCGATGTCGGAGCCGTCACCGTTCAGTGCGTGGGTCGCTGCCACCTGGATCGGCGTGAATGCACCGTAATCGAGATAGGACTTCACGCGGGTCAGCGCCGAGATCAGGCGTTCGTTGCCGACGGCAAAGCCCATGCGCCAGCCGGGCATGGAGAAGGTCTTCGACATCGAGGTGAACTCTACCGTGCAGTCCATGGCGCCCGGCACTTCGAGAACGGATGGCGGCGGATTACCGTCGAAGTAGATTTCCGAATAGGCGAGGTCTGACAGCACGATGATATCGTGCTTCTTCGCGAATGCGATGACGTCCTTGTAGAAATCGAGGCTCGCGACGCGTGCCGTCGGGTTCGACGGATAATTGATGATCAGCGCCAGCGGCTTCGGGATCGAGTGCTTCACAGCGCGCTCGAGCGGCGGGAAGAAGGTTTCGTCCGGCTCGATCGAGATCGAACGGATGACGCCGCCGGTCATCAGGAAGCCGAAGGCGTGGATCGGATAGGTCGGGTTCGGGCAAAGGATGACGTCGCCAGGCGCGGTGATCGCCTGCGCCATGTTGGCGAAGCCTTCCTTGGACCCGAGCGTCGCCACGACCTGCGTATCCGGATTGAGCTTCACATTGAAGCGACGGGCGTAATAGGCCGCCTGGGCGCGGCGCAGGCCTGGAATGCCCTTGGAGGAGGAGTAACGATGGGTGCGCGGGTCCTGGACCACTTCGCAAAGCTTGTCGACAATCGCCTGCGGGGTCGGAAGATCGGGATTGCCCATGCCGAGGTCGATGATGTCGGCCCCACCGGCTCGCGCGCTCGCCTTCAAACGGTTGACCTGTTCGAAAACGTAGGGCGGCAGGCGCCGGACTTTGTGAAACTCTTCCATCTTCAACCCCTGAAACCGCGCGGATCAGAAACCGCGGCAGGCGCGCTCGTTGTCCCAGTGACCACACGCTCCGCAACGAACCGCAAAACCGGATGCGCGTGATGATATCCCAATCAAAGCGCTCGCAGGAAATTTTGTCGCAAATCCGACGCAAGGCCTGAATCGCCGACGAAATTTTATGTCAAAAACGCTTCGGTTGCTTTGCGAAAAAAACTTTGGGAACGCAAGCCTTAATTGGCGATCTGAGCCTGCGTTTCGGGGCCGTGCTGGGCTGCCAGATTGCGTAGTTCAGCCAGCCTCGCCTGGTATGCTGCCTCGGTGATCGTGCCGGCCTGGCGGGCGGCGCCCAACGAGCTCAACTGTGCCTGGAGCGCGGTCGCCTCTTCATTGCTCAGCTGAACATTCGCGGCGTTGAGCGAGCCGGCAAAATTCGGATAGCCGTCGGGATAGGTCGGACGGGCTTGTGGCGCATCCGGGTTGTCCGGATCCTCGACATTGACTTCCAGCGCTGTCGGCACCGCCGCGACTTGCGTCGTCGCTGGCGCAGAAGACTGGCAGCCCGTGCCCGCCATGAGCGCGACGAAGGCCAGGACGAGCGCCTGCAGAGAATGACCCGAGAAATTGAACTTCTTGTGCACCATGGCCCCGACCGCCCGCATCTGCGCGGAAAACTGACATTCCTCAAGGGCGCAACCGTCGATCCTCATCGAAAGACTATGCGCCAACAGCTGGAACTTGTAGTCGTTTTCGTGCAGGATAGGCAAACATAAAAGACGCCAGAACAATCCTGGGGAGGACGGCATGGACAGGACGCGGGAAGAAGCCGAAGCGAATGCCGCGTTCGATCCGAGGCTGATCGAGCCCTATATCATAAGGGATCCTCAGGCGCTGACGATCAATGCCGCCAAGGCGCTTGAGAACCTCGGCAAGGCCGCCTCCGTCTGGCTCAAGCCGCGAGAAACGGGAGAGATCGTCGATCCTGTGGCCGAGCCCGTAGCCGAAATGGTCAAGACCATGGGCAAGGTCGCTGAATACTGGATGTCCGACCCGAAGCGCACACTCGAAGCGCAAACCCACCTGCTGAATGCCGTCTTCGGCGTTTGGAGCCGGTCGCTTGCGCGATTCGCCACACCGGAGCAGGCGATTGCCGATCCGCTGCCCAAGGACAAGCGCTTCTCCGACGAGGATTGGGAGCGCAATCCGTTCTTCGACTTCCTCCGCCAGACTTATGTCGTCCTGACCCAATGGGCCGAAAAGATGGTCAATGACGCCGGCGGGCTCGACGAGCACACGCGCCACAAGGCGAATTTTTACATGCGGCAGATCACGGCCGCGCTCTCTCCCGCGAATTTCGTTGCTACCAATCCGCAGCTCTACAAGGAAACGGTGCAGACCAGCGGCGCAAATCTCGTCAAGGGCATGCAGATGCTCGCCGAGGACATCGCGGCCGGCGGTGGAGATCTGCGCATCCGCCAGACCGACACCACCAAGTTTTCCGTCGGCGAGAACATGGCAATCACGCCGGGCAAGGTGATCGCCCAGAGCGATGTCTGCGAGGTCATCCAGTACGAGGCAACGACCGAGACGGTGCTGAAGCGCCCTCTCCTCATCTGCCCGCCTTGGATCAACAAGTTCTACATTCTCGATCTCAATCCGCAGAAAAGCTTCATTAAGTGGTGCGTCGACCAGGGCCACACTGTCTTCGTCATCTCCTGGGTCAATCCGGACGAACGGCACGCAGCCAAGGACTGGGAAGCTTACATCCGCGAGGGCGTCGATTTTGCGCTGGACACAGTGGAAAAGGCGACCGGGGAAAAAGAAGTCAACGCCATCGGCTACTGCGTGGGCGGCACCCTGCTTGCAGCAGCACTCGCTCTTCACGCCCAGGAGAAGAACAAGCGCATCGCCAGTGCGACGCTGTTCACCACCCAGGTTGACTTCACCTATGCCGGGGACCTCAAGGTCTTCGTCGACGAGGAGCAACTGTCGGGCCTCGAAGAGAAAATGAAGTCCACGGGCTATCTCGACGGTTCGAAAATGGCAGCGGCTTTCAACATGCTGCGCTCCTCCGAGCTGATCTGGCCCTACTTCGTCAATAACTACCTGAAGGGCCAGGATCCGATGCCCTTCGATCTTCTCTACTGGAACTCCGATTCGACCCGAATGGCGGCGGCAAACCACTCCTTCTATCTGCGCAACTGCTACCTCAACAATACGCTGAGCCAGGGCAAGATGCAGCTTGCCGGCAAGACGCTGTCGCTGAAAGACGTGAAGATCCCGATCTACAATCTCGCCACCAAGGAAGACCATATCGCGCCTGCCAAGTCCGTCTTCGTCGGCAGCAGCCTGTTCGGCGGACCCGTCGACTATGTCGTTTCCGGCTCCGGCCACATCGCCGGCGTCGTCAATCCGCCCGGCAAGCAGAAGTACCAGTACTGGACCAATGGAAAGGTTGCGGGAACCTACGAAGACTGGATGGCGAATGCCAAGGAGACATCCGGATCCTGGTGGCCGCATTGGCAGGTCTGGATCGAGAAGCTTGCCGATGAACGCGTTCCGGCACGCAAGCCGGGTGGCGATGCGTTGAATGCCATCGGGGACGCGCCCGGGCGTTACGTCTTGGCGAGAGTGTAAAGCAGATGGAGCCATAAAAGCTCCATCTGCTCCACCGCCTCACAGTGTCGGTATCGTGCCACCATCAATCACATAGTCCGCACCGTGAATTGATGCTGCGCGGTCGGACGAGAGGAATGCCACGAGTTCGGCGACCTCGTCTGGCCAGGCCGGTCGGCCGATCGGGATGCCGCCGAGCGCATCCATGATGCCCTGACGCGCTTGGTCTTCGCCAATCCCGCCGCTATCTGCCAGGCGTTGCACCATGCGATCGGCAGCAGAGGTGCGTATCCAGCCTGGTGATACCGTGTTGACGCGCACGCCTGCCGGACCCACCTCCTTTGAAAGAGACTTGCTATAGCTTGCAAGCGCCGCCTTAGCCGCCGCATAGGCCATCGTTGAATCATGCAAGGGCAATCGATGCTGGATTGAGGCGATATGGACTACCGCACCTTGCCGACGGTCCACCATCTGAGGCACCAGCAGGCGATCGAGGCGAACGGCCGCCAGAAGATTGAGCGACAACTCCTGCTGCCAGAAATCTTCCGATGCAGCCGTGAAGCCGCCGCCGGGGGTGGACGAGCCGCCGAGGGAGTGAATGAGAATGTCTATTCCCTCGAGTTCAGACAGCGCATGCTCCGCCAACCGGGCGACACCGTCCTCCGTCGACAGGTCCGCCTCAACGAACGTCACTCCGGTCACCGGTGCTTCCAGCAGGTTTCGGGCGGCTGTTGCGACCCGCGCCCCTCCCCGAATGAAGCGCTTCACGATCGCCTCGCCCGCCCCCATCGTGCCGCCGGTGACGACGACGCGTTTATCCGCGAATTCCGTCGGATCGACCCTGAAATGCATGCTCATGGTGCGATCTCCAGGCTGGAGATCAGGCCGCGCTCAGTGGCAAAGTGGTAGCGCAGGGTGATCGGGCTGCCCGGAAAGTTCCCCGAGACTCTGGCCGTGGCAATGAAGGTGGCACCGTCGGCCTCAACGTTGAGAAGTTCGGAACGGTCATCGTAGGCCTCAATGGTCTCAGTCATCCACGCGCGGATTTCCTGCGGGCCGCGATGTATACGGCTTTCGTCGCGGACCACGGCAGTCTCGGAAAATCCGGAAAGTGCTCGTGCAAGGTCGCGCGCATTTCGGCCTTCGAAATAGGCCTCGACAGGCCCGGTCATTCTGTTCGACATGGGATCAGATCTTTCGTTTTCAGTTGCGAAAGAGCGGCGCGCTTGCTCGAAGACGAAGATGGCGATACGCTTCAAAAATGACAAGAACGGACGGAAAAGTAAGGTACCCACTGAAAAGTAAGGATGCCTTCCTGACACCGGCTGACGGGGCCGAAGGCGTGGAACACGCTTTGCGGATGCTGGAAGGTCGCTGGAAGCTGGTTATCCTGTTTCACCTCTTCGGCGGCGCGGTGTTGCGCTTCTCGGAGCTGGAGCGATCCATACCGGGGATTTCGCAGAAGATGTTGATCCAGCAGCTTCGCCAGTTGGAGAGCGACGGCATTGCACGGCGCATCGTTCATCATCAGGTGCCGCCCAAGGTGGAGTATTGCCTGACGGACTGGGGGCAGACGCTCTGCCCTGCCCTCGATGCGCTACTGACATGGGCGATCAACAAGCCCCATGACGATCCGGCTGCCTGAGCCCCTGCGAAGACAGTCATGATCTTTTCTCCGCCCCTCATACCTGCCCGGCTCTTGCGTCGCTACAAGCGCTTCCTTTTTGACGCGGTGCTGGAAGATGGCACTGAAATCACCGGATTCTGTCCGAACACTGGCTCGATGCGGGGTCTGACCGAACCAGGATCCCGGATCTGGCTGTCGCGGCATGATACCGCGACCCGGAAATACGCCCATGCCCTGGAGCTCGTCGAGGCTGATGGCACCGTGGTTGGGGTCAACACGGCGCTCCCCAATCGCCTGGCCGAAGAGGCGATCCTCAGTGGTCTGGTGCCCCAGCTTGCAGGCTTCTCTTCCTTGAAACGCGAGCAGCGCTATGGCCGAAACTCGCGCATCGACATCCTGCTTCAGGACGAGACCAAGGACAGTGTGCATGTCGAGGTGAAAAACGTGCATTTCATCCGCTCGCCGGGCCTAGCCGAGTTCCCGGACAGCGTGACGACCCGCGGCGCCAAGCACCTCGACGAAATGGGCGACCTTGTTGACGCTGGCCATCGCGCGGCCATGCTCTTCATCATCCAGCGCGCCGATTGCGATCGCCTGAGAATCTGCTCGGATCTCGACCCCGGTTACGGCCGTGCCTTCGCCCGTGCGATCGGGCGTGGCGTCGAGGCCTATGCCGTGCGGTACCGCATCGATCCCGGCAAAATCGAGCCAGAAAGGCTCATCCGGATAGACGAAGACGGCCTGCGTGCTTTATGAACGGGCAAAGCTCTGATTAGATAATCCGAAAGGGACCCCCCATGGTCACCTATATCGACGCGGCGACTGCGCCGCTGAAAAACACCGGCGCGATCCGGCTTTATGGCGCAGACGATTTCGAAGGCATGCGCCGGGCCTGTCAGCTGACCGCCCGCTGTCTCGATGCCCTCGTGCCGATGGTGAAGCCGGGCGTGACGACAGCCGCCATCGACAAATTCGTCTTCGAATTCGGCGCCGATCACGGCGCCCTGCCCGCGACATTGAATTATCGCGGCTATAAATATTCCGTCTGCACCTCGATCAACCATGTCGTCTGTCACGGCATGCCGGACGACAAGCCGCTGCGCGACGGCGACATCGTCAATATCGACGTGACCTACCTGCTCGACGGCTGGCACGGCGATTCGAGCCGCATGTATCCGGTCGGAAACATCAAGCGCGCGGCCGAGCGGCTGATGGAAGTCACGCATGAATGCCTGATGCGCGGCATCGCCGCCGTGCGTCCCGGCGCCCGCACCGGGGCGATTGGCGAAGCGATCCAGACTTATGCGGAGGCCGAGCGCTGCTCGGTCGTGCGCGATTTCTGCGGCCACGGGGTCGGGCGGCTTTTCCACGACAGTCCGAATATCCTACATTACGGCCGGGCGAACGAAGGACCGGAACTGCGCGAAGGCATGATCTTCACCATCGAGCCGATGATCAATCTCGGCAAGCCACATGTGAAGGTGCTGTCCGACGGCTGGACCGCCGTCACCCGCGACCGCTCGCTGACGGCGCAATACGAGCATACGGTGGGCGTCACTTCCACAGGCTGCGAGATTTTCACCCTCTCGCCGGCCGGTCTCGATCGACCGGGGCTTGGCTGACGCACGCACCACGACTTGGCGCAACTTGAACTTGCGCACGGCGGCAGTCGTGTCACTATATCCATGCGGCGGTTCTGCCGTTCGACCATGAGGGTCAGGATTGGGTGGCATGACGAGCAAGTTTCCGTTCTCAGGTGAGTTCCCGCGCCCTGAAGGCGTCGCCCCGCAACAGTCTACCGATCTCTTCGGTACCGGCCGGCTTTCGCCAGAAGACGAAATCGACGAACGCAGTTTCTTTGCCGAGCAACCGGCGCGAGACGGGGCTCGGTCCACGCGGTCGGTCATGCAGCCGGAAGCGCACTATCTCGGACATCGAGAGCGCCTGCGAAGCCGCTTCCGGAACGGCGGGGATGTGGCGCTCGCCGATTACGAGATCCTGGAACTTCTGCTCTTTCGCCTGATCCCGCGGCGTGACACTAAGCCCATCGCCAAGGCCCTGCTTGCCCGCTTCCAGACACTCGCCGGCGTACTGGGCGCGCCGCCGGCGCTATTGCAGGAGGTCAAAGGCATCGGCGAAACCGTGGCCCTGGACCTCAAGCTGATCGCCAATGTCGCCCAGCGCATGCTGAAGAGCGAGCTTCGCGAAAAACAGGTCCTGTCCTCCTGGTCATCCGTCATCGATTACTGCCATGCCGCCATGGCGTACGAGACGACCGAACAGTTCCGCATTCTCTTCCTAGACAAACGCAACGTCTTGATTGCCGACGAGATCCAGGGACGTGGTACGGTCGACCATACCCCAGTCTATCCGCGCGAAGTGGTCAAACGCGCGCTGGAGCTGTCTGCCACCGCCCTGATCTTGGTCCATAATCATCCCAGTGGCGATCCGACACCGTCACGCGCCGACATCGACATGACCCGGACGATCGTGGAGACGGCAAAGCCGCTCGGCATCACAGTCCACGACCACATCATCATCGGCAAGGACGGGCATGCCAGCCTTAAGGGTCTGCGACTGATCTGATGCGAAAGGCTTGCCATCCCCCAGATCGGGGGGATCTGCATCGCGCTGCCACGGTTGCGCGATAACCAAACGGTGACGTTGCCCTGTCATAGTGCTTGCAGATAATGTGCGCTGCAGCATTCCGGCAGCCGAATCAGAGGCACCTCATGAACCAGTATGACTTCGTCGTGATTGGTAGCGGACCAGCGGGACGTCGAGCGGCGATCCAGGCCGCGAAGCTGGAAAAGAAGGTTCTTGTCATCGAGAAGGGCACCCGCGTCGGCGGCGTATCGGTTCATACCGGTACGATCCCTTCCAAGACCCTGCGCGAAACGGCTCTCAATCTCACCGGCTGGCGCGAGCGCGGTTTTTACGGCCGCAGCTACCGCGTGAAGCAGGAAATCAACGCCGACGACCTCCGACGCCGGCTGCTGATTACGCTCGACCACGAGGTCGAGGTGCTGGAACACCAGTTTTCGCGCAACCGCGTGCAGCAGATGCGCGGCACGGCGCGCTTCATTGACGCGCATACGATCGAGGTGACGAAGGAAGATGGTGAAGTGCTGCAGGTGCAGGCCCAGTCCGTTCTGTTGGCCGTCGGCACCCGGCCGTTCAGGCCCTCGCATATCCCCTTCGACGGCGTGAGCATCATCGACAGCGACGAGATCCTCGAGATCAAGGAGTTGCCGCGCTCGATGATCGTGATTGGTGCAGGTGTCATCGGCATCGAATATGCGACGATCTTCTCGGCGCTCGATACGGTGGTGACCGTGGTCGAACCGCGCGACACCATGCTTGATTTCATCGACAAGGAGATTGTCGAAGACTTCACCTACCAGCTGCGCGACCGAAACATGAAGCTGATCTTCGGCCAGACGGTGGAGGGGGTGGAAAAGGTCGACGGCAAGTGCCGCGTGACGCTGAAGAACGGACGTGTTCTGACCGCCGAAATGGTCCTTTTCGCCGCCGGTCGCGTTGGCGCAGTCGATTCGCTGAACCTTGCCGCCGCCGGTCTCGAAGCCGACAATCGCGGTCGGCTGAAGGTTAACCCTGAGACATTCCAGACCTCGGTTCCGAACATCTATGCCGCCGGCGATGTCGTCGGCTTTCCGTCGCTTGCGTCTACCTCGATGGAACAGGGCCGAATCGCCGCCCGCCATGCCGTTGGCGCGCCGGCACATGATCCGCCGCAATTCTTCCCTTATGGCATCTATGCGGTGCCGGAAATCTCGACCTGCGGCCTAACAGAAGAAGAGGTCATTCAGCGCGGCATTCCCTATGAAACGGGCATCGCGCACTTCCGCGAGACTTCGCGCGGGCATATCATGGGCCTCGACAGCGGCATGCTGAAGATGATCTTCTCGCTGAAGACTCGCCGCCTTCTCGGCGTGCACATCGTCGGCGAAGGTGCGACCGAACTCGTGCATATCGGCCAGGCGGTGCTGAACCTCAAGGGCACAGTGGAGTATTTCGTCGAGAACACCTTCAACTACCCGACGCTCGCCGAAGCCTACAAGATCGCCGGCCTCGACGCCTGGAACCGGATGGGCGAGCTGAAGGTGGAGAAGATCGAGCGCCGCGCGGCTGAGTAGATCGAAGCCAGCGACAGACCGTCTTGAGAGGACGGAAGGCTGCTGGCCTGCATAAGCGTGGCTGACGCCGGCGCGCGACTCATGTCAGGATGGTCATCTTTAAACCGTCCGGCTCCCCGCCGATTTTTCCTGCGGCTGCAGCAGAGATTTTCTGATGTTTTCATCCTTCGGCCAGATTGCCGGCCGTCCGCAATTGCTTGTCCTGTCCTTGATGATCTTCGCCCAAGGGTCAGCCTTTGGGGCGACGATCCCGTATCTTTCGGTGACCGCCATCGGCACGCTCGGGATGAGCGATCGGGCTTTCTCGCTGCTTGTATTGGTTTCGTCGGTTACCGCCGTCGTGATCAGCGTGTCGCTCGGCATACTCTCGGACCTCTTAGGTGACCGGCGCCATATGCTGATGGCAATGTCGGCGCTCGGCGTCATCGGTTACGGCGCCATCTACCTCTTTCCCTCGGTGCCGGTCTTCCTCGGCGCGACCTCGCTGGTGGTGCCCTTCTTCTACGCGACGAGCTCCTTACTCTTCGCGAGCGCGCGTTTGGAAACCGGCGACATCGAGCCGGCGGAGGCAGCCTCGATCAACGGCACTTTGCGCGCCGTGGTTTCTGCCGCCTGGGTGATAACGCCGGCGGGTCTTGGACTGGCGCTCGGCGCTTCCGGCAACATGCTTGGTGCCTGGGGGCTTGCCGCGCTGTTTTGCCTGTTCATCCTCATCTGCGCGACATTCATCCTTAAGGCTCCGCCGAGCCAACCGGCCCGTGACACAACGGCGCCTGGCTTTCTCGCAGCTCTCAAGGAACTCGCCGCTCGCGACATGCTGATCCGCATGGTTTCGATTGCGGCGATTACCTCGACCTTGCGGCTTAGCGGCACCGTCTGGCCTCTGATCCTCACGCTTCAGCTTGGGGGCAAGACTGCCGATGTCGGTCTGATCGCCGGCATGACGGCACTTGTCGAGATACCCTTCATGCTGATGTGGGCGCACCTACTCAAGCGCCACGGCATCGTCGGCATGATCGTAACGGCAGCACTCGGCTACGGCGGGTATATGGCAGCCCTGAGCTTCGCTTCGGCGACCTGGCACATCTATGTGCTGGCGCTGCCGGGTGCCGCCTTTGCCGCCGCACTTCTGGCGCTGCCGCTCAGCTATTTCCAGGATCTTTTCCCCGGACGCCCCGGCCTCGGGACAGCCTTCCTGCCGATTAATTCCTTCCTCGGAAATGGCATCAACGCTGCAGCCTTCGCGGTCGGATCGCATTTCCTTGGCTATTCCGGGTCGGCGTGGCTCGGGCTGGTGCTGGCCGTGTTCGGCGTGATCGGTCTCTTGTCGGTGGAACGGCGCGTGGCTCGCCCCCAAGCGAACAGCTGATCCGGCTAGAAGTTCAGGAGGTCGCCGTCTTCGGGTACCAACAATCGACTCTGATCGATCGAGGCGGCAGCAGCTATGTGCCTGAGATCGACGCGTGAGACCGTCGCATGATCGACGGCATCGAGATGGGTGACCACAACTTTCGCATCACCTGACAGCCTGACCGTTTCGAGCACCATTGGACCATCCATGACCAATGGCCCCTTGCCCTTCCAGAGCGCACCACAGCCGTGGACCACGACGACATCAGGCCGTTCATCCGCCAGGACAGCCTTCACCTCCGGGCACAGAATCGTGTCGCCTGCCCAATAGAGCGTCGGCTTATCAGGCGCCTCGATCAGGAAGCCCGAGACCTCACCCATGTCGTCCAACACCTCCGGAGGGCCGTGTTTGCCATCCGTTGTCCGGATCCGAACCAAACCAAGCGTCAGCCCCTGCCCGATCGCTCGTACGTCCTTGAACCCTGTCGCCATGATCGCGGCCTGATCGCGACCATGACAGAGGATCGGCATCGACTTCGGCAGCGCCCGTTGTGCCGCTTCATCGAAATGATCGGAATGCAAATGCGAAATCAGGACCGCATCAATGCCATCCAGTAATTCTTCGACCGTCAGAGGCAGGTCTACGAGCGGTGACGGGCCACCACCGGAATAGCTACGCCCTTGGCCCTTATTCGCAAGCCAGGGATCGATGAGCAGCCGGCTGCCAGCCACGTCAACGACAAGCGTCGCACTGCGTATTAGCCTGATCTGCATGGACGTCTCCAACACCTAAAGACGAAAAAGCCGCCCCGAAGGACGGCTTTCTCTCAACTCATGATGCCACGAAGATTATTCGGCTTCGCCTTCGGCGGCCTTCTTCTTCGGAGCGGCCTTCTTCTTCGGCGCGGCTTCTTCGCCTTCGGCAGCGTCTTCAGCCTTGGCTGCAGCCTTCTTCTTCGGAGCAGCCTTCTTCGCCGGCTTGTCGCCTTCTTCGGCGTCGTCAGCGAGGAGCTCGTCCTTGCTCACGGTCTTGTCGGTGACGGAGACTTCACCGAGCAGCTTGTCGATGACCTTTTCTTCAAAGATCGGCGCGCGCAGCGATGCGGCAGCACCCGGCGTGTTGCGGAAGAAGTCGAGGATCTGCTTCTCCTGGCCCGGGAACTGCTGCAGCTGGGCGAAGAGCGAACGCTGCATTTCTTCTTCGGTCACTTCGATGCCGGCCTTTTCGCCGATTTCGGAGAGAACGAGGCCAAGGCGAACGCGACGCTCGGCGAGCGCGCGGTATTCTTCGCGAGCTGCTTCTTCGGTCGTGTCTTCGTCAGCGAAGGTCTTGCCGGACTGGGCGAGATCGGTGTTGATCTGGCGCCAGATGTTCTCGAACTCGGCATCGACGAGCTTCGAGGGCGACTCGAACTTGTAGAGCTCGTCCAGCTGATCGAGGATCTGACGCTTGACCTTCTGGCGGGTGACGTTGCCGTACTGGCTTTCGATCTGACCGCGGACGATTTCCTTCAGCTTCTCGACCGATTCGACGCCGAGCTTGGTGGCCAGCTCGTCGTTGATTTCGGTCTTGGCCGGGCTTGCGACTTCCTTGACGTTGATGTCGAAGGTGGCTTCCTTGCCAGCGAGGTTTGCTGCCGGGTATTCGGCCGGGAAGGTCACGGTGATGACCTTTTCGTCACCAGCCTTCAGACCGACCAGCTGCTCTTCGAAGCCGGGGATGAAGCGGTTCGAGCCGATAACCAGCTCTGCGTCTTCGTCCTTGCCGCCGTCGAACGGCACGCCATCCACCTTGCCGAGGTAGTCCATGGTGACGCGGTCGCCATCAGCGGCCTTGCCCTTCTTGGCTTCGAAGGTGCGAGCGCTCTCGGCGATCTTTTCGATCTGCTCGTTGATCTCGTCTTCGGAGACTTCGACGACTTCGCGAGTGACCTTGATGCCATCGACCGACTTCAGTTCGATCGCCGGGATGATTTCGTAGGACAGGGTGAACTCGAGGTCGGCCTGAGCCGACAGGATCTTTTCAGCTTCCTTCTCGTCCTCGGTCATGACGATTTCAGGCTGGGTCGCCGACTTTTCGCCGCGCTCCGAAAGGATCGCCGACGGCTTGTCACGGATGATCTCGTTGACGAGTTCAGCCATGATGGACTTGCCGTACATCTTCTTGACATGAGAGGTCGGCACCTTGCCCGGGCGGAAGCCGTTGATGCGGACCTTGTCCTTCACCTCGGCCAGACGCTCGTTCATGCGCTGTTCCATGTCCTTGGCCGGGATGACGACCTTGATTTCGCGCTTCAGCCCTTCAGCGAGCGTTTCGATAACCTGCATGTTCTTACCTTCATGTCGTGGCGGCCGTGCTCGGACAGCCGATGTTTTCCCTGAGCACGACGCCGGAATTGATTTTCCCGGACGTGGCTGCGTCGCAATTCGTCAACATTCTGCCAAGCAAAACGGCGCCGGACTGACAAGAGCCACACCTCAGTGTTCTCTCGTCGATCCCGCGCGGCTTAGCTGGTGCGGGTAGAGAGACTTGAACTCCCACGCCTTGCGGCACCAGAACCTAAATCTGGCGTGTCTACCAATTTCACCATACCCGCGTCCAAAAGCGCATGTCGCATTCGCGCATGGCCCCTCCGGAGCGCGCGTCTCTATAACACCCGTTTTCCCGCACGCAAAGGAAAAATGACAGTCTTGCCGGGCGCTCACAGCCGGGTTCACAGGCATTTCAGCAGGCAAATGGTCCCGTTCAGTAGAGCGGCTCTTCATAGAGCGGTTCGCCATCGAGCATCAGGGCACGAATCTGTGCCTGGCCCTCGTCTGAAACACGAACCGCGACAGAAACACGCCCCTGGTTCCGGCCGTCCTCGATCGGCTTGCCCTCGCCCTCCGGCACGTAATAGCGTTCTATGCCATAGGAGACCCTAAGGTCACTCGGCAAGCTTTGCCATTGAACAGGACTGTCAACGCTTGCAGCCAGGATGACAGTGCCATTCGTTCTTGAGAGCGAACCGAAAGATGCCTCCACAACGCTCCAATAGCCTTCAGGTTCAGCCTTCAGCCTGACCGCCAGCGGCGGCAAAGGATTGGAGGTCGGCCATTCACCAGAGATCAAAGACGAATCTATGCGCGAGATATCGTAGGTTAAGACGACGTAATCGCCACGTAAGAGATCTCGCGGATCGACAGGCGCTGTCTTCAGCAGCACTTCATGGCCATATCGCAGCACGCCGGCACGGCTCTCAATCATATAACCGAGGATTGCCGTCTGAGCCGCAGCAACCACCAGCGCGACCGTTGCAAAGCGCTTCGAGGAAATACTCATGGCGTTACCTCCCCCACCGGTTTTGACAGGCGCCTTTCAACGCGCACGACAATGAAGGCCACAACAGCAACCACGAGACCACTCAGAAGAAAGAAGGCTGACGTGCCAAGCAGGCTGCCGATTGTCTCATTTGCCAGATAAAGAACGTCGGCGACAAAAGCAGAATAGGCGAGATAACGGATGGCAGTGTTGTCGCGTCCCTTGAGCATGATGGCAAGGATACAGAAGCCTAACAAGATGCATCCGGTCACGGCGATCGAGAAGGCGCCATTCGCCTCCAGCTGGTATCGGGCCAAGCCAATCATTGCGACGAGACAGGTGTAGAAGGCGGGAGACTCACCCAGTTTTGCCTCCAGCCCCGCTAACGGCGATACCTTCAGCGTCAGGGCGAGAAAGAGCAGGATCGACGCGACCGTCAGCATGCTGATGCCGAAGTCGCTATTGCTCTCAACGACCAGCCACCAAATCCAGGCGATGAAAAGCCAGTAGGCCAGGTGCTTGGCACGGTCAGCGCCGGTCCAGGCACTGGCTGCCGCCACAACGAGAGCGGCAACAGGCTGCCAATGGGACAGAAGCCCCCCTGGCCTCCATTCGAAGTCACCAGTCCAGATCCCGACCCACCAAGTTCCGATCGACAATATCCCGGCCATGACAGCCAATGCCGGAGATCTGAAGAGGAAGGCGGAGATCGCTGTCACGGAGAACCACACCAGCATCGCAGTGATGCTATCACCCGAGAGATGGTACATCTGACCGATCAGCTGAATGCCCGCGCCGAAGGCCGTCGCGCCAAGCAGCAGGGCTGCCGCCGAGATCCGGCCATACCCCTTTTGGTGGGCGAGTAAGGCTACTCCGTGATAGAGCCATATCTGGAATACAATGCCCGCGACCCGAACAGTGCGTGGCACCTGATCCCAATTCGCCGCCACCAGCATTAGGATTGCAGCCGCAATCAGTGCGGCAGCACACATGGCAAGCACGGTTCCGAGACTGTAGTTGCTGCTTCTGCGATCAACATCTTCCAACAACCGGGCAGCGGTTTCTGCATCAACCAGCCCCCGCTTGACCCAGTCGTCGAGGTCGCGCTTCACCCTGCCTCTGTACATCTGCCTGCCCCCTCGAAATCGAAGGCAATCTGAAACGACGGAGACAGAAAAACAAGCCGCAAGGCGCAGCAAGGAATAAGGCTAGCCCCCATGCAAGAACCGCATGCCTTCCATGCTCTTTTTGCACTGCACAAAGTCGTACGTGTCGCCTATATTCATCCTCAACAGAGCGACGGAAATTCTGGCGCTTCTACTTCGACCCGCTCACTCCTCCTCCCAGAGCGGGCTCGATTGGCCAACGACACTCCTCCTCCCAGTCGTTGGTCTGCAAAAATGACGCTCACCGGACCTCCTCCCCCGGTGAGCGTTATTTTTTGCCCTCCTCCCACCTTTGACTGCCTTGTGTTTCGGCCTTCGGCATGACCTGCCCGGGTGCAATGCGCGATGGGATCTGAGGCAAACGCACAAAAAATCATCAATTAACAATGGGTTAAATCGGTTGGTATGCAATGAGCGCATGGGTGCTCTGCCGCATTATGTCTTCAACGATTTCGCATTGCAGCATATATTCGGATCAACAAATTCGAAGGGGCCCACAGACGGGTCCAAACCACCAAAGAGGTAGACCCAAATGAACATCGCTCGCTCGCTCAACAATTGGCGCAAGTACCGTCAGACCATCACCGAACTCGGCCGCATGTCGGACCGCGAACTGCGCGACCTCGGCATTGGCCGCGAGGACATCCGTCGCGTTGCCCGTCACGCCGTCAACGGCTGATCGGTCCCGACTTCGGTCGGATCCAGAATAGAAAAAACCCCAGATCTCCTCCCAGATCCGGGGTTTTTCTTTGTCTGCTCGGCGCTGCTGCTCAGTCTTCGCGGACGGCCACGATCACATCGTGGATCTGCTTCAATACAGCCGGTGCATCGATCTCTGTGCAGATCTTCTGGCTCGGCAGATCACCGTCCCAATCTGAGGGACCGAATCCACGACCATCGGGCTTCTGGATCGTTTGACCGTCAGCTATGCCGCCGCAGACTACGCGGATGACGCCGCTGCGGGTCTTGAAGAGTTCGGGCGCCACGACATAAACGCAGGCGCAGCTGTCGTGCACGACCATGCCGTCATCGACCAGGCCCTCGTAGAAATCGATGTAGAACTGCGAGAGGTCGAAGAGCAGACGTGCGCGGCTGGTGCCGGCGGCGTCCCTGATATCGGCGAGCTGGGAGCGGGTCATCACCGTCTTCATGGTGACGTCGAGGCCAACAACGACGACGGGCCATTTTGCTGTCATCACCACGTCTGCCGCTTCCGGGTCACCATGGATATTGGCTTCGGCAGCAGGCGTCACGTTGCCGTTGACGTCGAAGGCGCCGCCCATGATGACGATCTCCTTCACAAGATCGACGATCTCGGGGTCTTCCTTCAGGGCATTGGCGAGGTTGGTCATGCGGCCGACGGCGACGATCGTCACCTCACCCGGATTGGCGCGCACCATATCGACGATGAAACGATGGGCCGGACGCGGATCGGGTTGCACATCCGTCACTTCGGGCACGCCGATATTGCCCAGGCCATCATCGCCATGGATGAATTTCGGCGGCTCATGGCTGACGCGATGCGGGATAAAGGTCTCGCCGGCGCCGCGGGCAACGGGGGCATCGATCTTCCATTCCCGCTTCAGGAACAGCGCATTGCGCGTGGTCACATCGATCTCGGCATTGCCGAAGACCGTGGTGATGCCAAGCAGGTCGATGTCAGGATGATGGTGCAGGAAGAGGAGCGCCATGGCGTCATCGACGCCGGGATCCGTATCAAAAATGACTTTGTGCATGAGGTTGACGTCCTGTCTGAGGAAGCGGGTTCCATATCGCAATCCTCGGGAACAAGGAAGCAGTCACGGCGCGGTTTCGGCGAATTCGGCAATCAGCTTCGGAAAGTCTTCCATGGGCGGGAATTTATCGAAGCTGTGGGTTGCCGGCAGCGAGACCCAGGGCAGTTTCTCCGACACGCAGGTCTCGATGAAGGGCGGCAGATCGGCGGCGCCGTCCAGCATAGTTAAGCGGATGTTGATGAGCGGCCCGAGCATCTCGGCCCGCGTGAAGATCCAGCTGAGGCAATGCGGGCAGAAGTAATGGCGCAATTCGCCATGCATGCCGCCGATCACTGGCTCGAGGCCGGCAATCTCGACCGTCTGATCAGGAAAAAGGGCGCTCAGCGAGAAGGCGCTGGCGGTCATGCGCTGACATCCCTTGCAATGGCATGCCATGGTGATCAGCGGCCGGCCCTTCACTCTCATTGTGACCTGCCCACACCGGCAGCCACCCTGCATCACAGTGTCTGTTGCTATCACCGATCAACACGCTCCCTTGCTGTCTGTTTTCAAGCACAACACTAACATCATCAGCAGACGACGATCCAGCGGTGGGTGAAACCGTAGCCGGCGGTCAGGATCACGCTCATGCCGGCGATAAGCAGGACGATGCGATCGATCTCGGTCGAATAGGCAAGCGTGCCAAACGCATAGATGACCAGGCCGAGAACCAGATAACCGAGGCCCATTCGCCACCATGCTGGCCTGACGCCACTCACCCGACCGAGAATCAGACGGCAGAGAGGCAGGGCCGGGAGCCCCCACAAAACGATGTTGAAGGTCCATTGCCAGGGGCTGCCGCTATCGATGACATTGTAGCCGAGATAGCCCCGGAATTCCCGCAGCGGCCCCTGCGAAAAGCATGTCCAGAGATAAACAAACGACATCACGCCTGCTACGACGCAACCGGCCAGGAAGGCGAAGAGGAAAACCGCGTAGCGGTGAGCCGCCGACCTGACCTGTTGCCCAGCCCGCGCGTCAGCCACGGGCCTTCTTCTTGCCCACATTGCGCAAGACATGGCTGAAGTCGGAGTTGTAGAGATCGCTGTCGCGGAACTCGACATGGCCGAAAACCTTGCCGACCATGATCAAGGCGGTGCGGGTGATCTTCGCCTTGCGCACCTCTTCCGCCATATCCTTTAGGGTCGTGCGGATGAAGAGCTCGTCCGGCCAGGTGGAGCGATAGGCGATGATGACAGGGCAATCCTCGCCGTAATAGGGCGTCAGTGTATCGCGGATATGGGTGAGATTGCGGATCGACAGGTGGATCGCCAGCGTCGCCCGCGACTTGCCCAGAATCTCCAGCGTCTCGAATTCCGGCATCGAGGATGCCTTCATCTCGGTGCGGGTGACGATGACCGTCTGGGCGATCTCCGGCAAAGTGAGCTCGGTCTTCAGGCGTGCTGCCGTCGCAGCAAAGGCCGGTACGCCGGGGATGACATCATAGGGAATGCCTGCCGCATCGAGACGGCGCATCTGTTCGGCGATCGCGCCGTAGATCGAGGGATCGCCGGAATGCACCCGGGCGACGTCTTCTCCGCGTTCATGAGCGGCGACCATATCCGCGACGATCTCGTCGAGATGCATTGGCGCCGTGTCCTTCACGAGAGCACCCTCTGGTGCTGCCTCGACGATCTCCTCCGGCACCAGCGAGCCGGCATAAAGGCAGACCGGGCAGCGCTCGATGAGCCTGAGGCCGCGCACGGTGATCAGATCGGGGGCTCCGGGCCCAGCGCCGATGAAATAGACGGTCATGCTTCATTTCCCTTTCAATTCAGTGGCTGTCGCGCAGCCCCTCATCCCCCTGCCGGGACCTTCTCCCCGTAAACGGGGAGAAGAGGGCAAGACGCCGGCCACATCAGCCTTCTCCCCGCATGCGGGGAGAAGGTGGCGGCAGCCGGATGAGGGGCTTTTAGTCGCCCTTCATCCCCGTATCAGCCTTCCCGGAATATCCGCGCGGCGTGTAAACCCAGGTCTTGCCGTCGCCGGTGGTCACCGTCCGGCTCTCCGACGAGCCGACCACCACGACGGTCAGCATGTCGACATCGTCGACGTTCAATTCGCCAAGCGGCACGGTGCGGACGTTTTCACCCTCCCGGCCAAGATTGGTGGCAAGAATGACGGGTGTGGCAGCCGGACGGTATCTCAACAATTCGTCGCGGGCATAGGCGAGCTGCGTGCGACGTTTCATCGACACCGGGTTGTAGAAGGCAATGACGAAATCGCCCTCGCCTGCCGCCTTCACCCGACGCTGGATATGCTCCCACGGGGTCAGCAGATCCGAAAGCGAGATGGTGCAGAAATCATGGCCGAGCGGCGCACCGATACGTGCGGCGGCGGCCTGGAGTGCGGAGATGCCGGGCGAAACCTGCACTTCGATCCGGCTTGCGGCATTAGTGATGCCGCCCTTGTCGAAGAGTTCGAAAACCAGCGTCGCCATGGCATAGATGCCGGCATCACCCGAGCAGACCAGCGCTACCGTCTTCCCTTGCCCGGCGAGTTCCATGGCATGCACAACACGCGCCTCTTCCTTGCCAAGGTCAAAGTCGTGGCGGGTCTTGCCGTCTGCCAGAGGCCCGAGCAGATCGAGATAGAGCGAGTAGCCGACGAGATCGCTGGAGGCCTGGACCATGCGCGAGACTTCGGGCGATCGCCAGCCGTCCGAACCCGGACCGATGCCGACGACAAAAAGCGTGCCACGGGCACGACCAATGGCGTCAGGCTCAACGATATCGGCAGCCCTCGCAATCGCGGCCGTAGCGCCCTTCGACTTGATCTTTTCGACGACGAGTTCGCCTTCGGCGCCGACTGCCGCAAGTGCTGCCCCCTCGGCCACCCCATGGCAACCGACTTCGGCAAAGACCACTTCGGAGGGGTTCTTCAGACGCGGCGCTTCGGCTTCCAGCGTGGCTGCCGTGAAGAAGCGGGCCGGCACGTTGAAATGGGTGGCCACCGCATGGATCGCCGTCTCGTCCGCCTTCAGGTCGATCGAGCAGACGGTCGCCAGGCTTTCCTTCGCGAAACCACCCTTTGCGAGCGCTTCCTCGGCCAATGCAATCGCCTCTTCCGGCTTTGCATGCCGCTCGCAGCCCATGCCGAGCACCAGCGTCTTCGGGTGATAGACGAGTTCCAGCTCGCCTGCGGTCTTCTGTTGGTCGGTCACGGAGAGCGTCACGCGGGCCTCTTGTTGGAATGGAAGTCTGGATTGGGTGAGCCAGGTGGCGATACCCCCTCTCCCCGCCTGCGGGGAGAGGGTTGGGGTGAGGGGCAGGTCTTGCGCGCCAGGCTGCAGTTGCCCCTCATCCGCCCTTCGGGCACCTTCTCCCCGCAAGCGGGGAGAAGGAAGATCGATCCGCACGCCAGCGCCCGCGACAAGCTCCGCCATGACCGCCTTAGCGTTCTGCGGATTGGCCAGCGCATAGCCATCAGGCGGTTGATCGAGCGCCACGCCAAACTTGAGATCGCCGGCTGTGGTGATGGCGGCATGGGCTCCAATCGCGGAGGCAATCTGCCTAGCCAAATCATTAGCGCCGTGGTGTCCCCCGAGCAGCGGTACGACCGAGGAGCCATCCTCGGCAACGGCGAGCACCGGCGGTTCCGCGTATTTGTCTGACAGCAGCGGGGCAAGCAGCCGGATCAAAGCGCCAGAGGCCATGACGGCGACGATCGGCCGACCGTTCGCAAACAGCGCCTGGACATGATCCTTGGCCGAGGAAAAACGAACATCCGCCTCCATAACGCGCGAGGCGGCGCCATGGAGCTCGCCCCCGATGTCCTGGGCAATGCTACGGCCCAACGAAGCGGCTGATTCGCTCAAGATGACGACGGCGGGTGTGGCCGGGGAGGCAAAGACAGGCGTCATCAGGCTCCGCTTCCAAGTTTCTTGGCAAGTGCCGGATGCCAGCGCTCGTCACCCTTGTAGATCAGGATCATCGAGAAATAGGGGGCAGTGTCCTCTGCCACATCGGCAAGCGGCGTGAGCTTCTGTTCGGCAAGGCTGACGCGCTCTGCATATCCGGCCTGCGCCGTCAGCCCGAGATTTTCAATCAGGGCTCGGATGCGGGCGAAATGCCGGCCGAGCTTGATGATCGCGACGGCACCCGACGCCTCGATGCGGGCTGCAAGCTCCTGATCCGAAAGAGGTCCGGGCAGCACCGTCAACACGTCGTTGCGGGCCGCGAGCGGACGGCCGAGGCCGGCGGCCGCCGCCATCATCGAGGAGACGCCCGGCACAACTTCTGTTGGATACCGGTCGGCAAGCCGCTCGAAGAGATACATGAAGGAGCCGTAGAAGAAGGGGTCCCCCTCGCAGAGCACGGACACATCCGATCCGGCCTCGAGATGATGCGACAGCGTCTCGGCGGCCTTTGTGTAGATGTCCTGTGCCGGAAAGCGCTCGACACGCATCGGCACGATGATCGGCACCTCAAGCTGGGCGGCGGTCAGATAGGGGGCAGCGATCTGGCGAGCAAAGCTCGGGCCGGTATCGGGCGCCGGATAGGCAACGACCGGGCAGCTCGTCAGGATGCGATGGGCCTTCAGCGTCAGCAGTTCCGGATCGCCGGGGCCAAGCCCGAGGCCGTAAAGTTTACCGGTCATGTCTGCTGCTCCTGAATTCCTAAGTGCCCCTCATCCGCCCTTCGGGCACCTTCTCCCCGCAAGCGGGGAGAAGGCCGATGCGGCCGCCGTTTTGCCTCCTTCTCCCCGTTCACGGGGAGAAGGTCCCGGCAGGGGGATGAGGGGCAACAATGCGCTCTCATGCACCCTCTCCCTTCACAACCGTCCACATCGTGACCGGCATCAGCGACTTCCAGCCGCAATAACGGCCGACAGGGGCCGCGCGCGCCACCTGAATTCGGCTCAGCTCTCCGCCATGGCGGCTGCGCAGATCCACAAGCTTTGCCTCACCTTCGATCGTCACGGCATTCGCTACCAGACGCCCGCCGGGGGCAAGCGCTGCCCAGCAGGCCTCGAACAGCCCCTCGCCGCTGATGCCGCCGCCGATGAAGATCACGTCGGGCGTCTTCAGACCCGCGAGAACGACCGGCGCTTCGCCGTCGACGATCTCGAGATCGGGCACGCCGAGGATTTCGGCATTCTCGCGGATCATTGCCAGCCGTTCGGGCTTGGCTTCAATCGCAATTGCCCTGGTGCCCATGCCGGAGCGCATCCATTCAATCGCAATCGAGCCGCAGCCCGCGCCCACGTCCCAGAGACGGGCATTCGGGAAAGGCGCAAGCTGGGCGAGCGTTGCCGCACGGATCTCGCGCTTGGTGAGCTGCCCGTCGTGACGAAAGGCCTCATCGGGCAGGCCTGGTACCGGTGCCAGTAAAGGACCGTCCCAGGCGCAATCGATGGCCAGGGTGTTGAAATCCGAGATCACAGGGCATGTCTCGGCCATTTCCAGCGCCGTCATGCGCAACAAACGCTCTTTCGTGCCTCCCATATGTTCGAGCACATGGAGAACCGAGGCGCCAAAACCGCGCTCGGCGAGCAGCACGGCAGCGGCCTGCACGGTGGAGGCATCAGAAGTCAGCGCCAGGATGCGGGCGCGCGGCATGACGTGTCGGTTGAGGAAGGCGAGCGGGCGGCCATGCAGGGAGATTTGCGTCACCGATTGCAGCGGCCAGCCGAGCCGGGCGGCGGCGAGCGAAAAGGCCGACGGGCTCGGCAGCACGAACATCTCTTCGGCGGCCACATAACGCCGGAGTGTCGCGCCAATGCCGAAATGCATGGGGTCGCCGGTGGCCAGGATCGTTACGGACGTGCCCCGGAGTTTCAGGATTTCCGTGAGCGTTTCGCGAAAGCCCGCGCCCCAGGTGAGGATGCGCTTCAGATCCGGTAGGCTGGAGCCATCGATCACCGCATCCAGTCGCTCGCCGATGACGAGCGTTTCGGCCTGCCAGACGATCGCCTGGGCCTCTGGCGTCAGGCTTTCGAGCCCGTTGTCGCCGATACCGATGATGGTGAGCCAGGGGGTGTGGAGCGCGTCAGACATTTGTGCCGAGCCCTCCCGCCAGGGCGTTGACAGCAGCCGAGGCCATGGCCGAGCCGCCCCGGCGACCGCGCACCGCGATATAAGGGATGCCTCTGGAATTTGCGATCAGTTCGTCCTTGCTTTCGGCCGCACCAACAAAGCCGACGGGAAAACCGAGGATGATCGCCGGCTTTGACGCGCCCGCATCGATGCGTTCCAGCAGACGGAAAAGCGCCGTCGGCGCATTGCCGATCGCGACTACTGCCCCTTCGAGATGTTCGTCCCAGAGATCGACCTGGGCAGCGGAGCGGGTATTGCCGATTTCGTCGGCCTTCGGGCGCACGCGCTCGTCGTTCAAGAGGCAGAGGATCTGATTCTCGGCCGGCAGCAGGCGACGAATGATGCCGTGGCGGACCATCTCTACATCGACAAGAACCGGTGCACCCTTTTCAAGTGCTGCGGCACCGGCTTCGAAGGCGCCGTCAGACCAGCTGGCATCATCGGCAAGATCGACCATGCCGCAGGCATGGATGAGGCGGATGACCAGCGGCTGGAGGACCGTGGGGAAACGGTCGAGGGAAGCTTCCGCACGGATGGTGGCGAAGGACTGGCGATAGATTTCGGCGGGGTCGCGCATGTAGTCCAGGGGTGCAGTCATTGAGGATACCCCCCTCTGTCGCTGCGCGACATCTCCCACACAAGGGGAAAGAGTGGGGTGTGCCGTGTGGCGACCTCGGTGACAGCCGCAGCCGCGCTAGATTGAGCCCCATAATTTTTCCGTTTGTCAGGAAGGGCGATGGGGATCTCGGCGGTCACCGCAGTCCGCTCGCCCCCCTTGTGGGGGAGATGGCCGGCAGGCCAGAGGGGGGTGTCCTCACCCGCAACCTCCAACTCCCGATGCCCGATGCCGAGCACCCAGCCCTCTTCCGCAATCGAAACGGCGACCTCCTCGTCTGATAGCACAGCCGGACGATCCAGCAGCGTCGCAAGCCGCCCATCCATATCGAAGCGTGCAAAGGCATCGGCAACGGTCCTGACCTGCGCCTGATCCTTCACCTCGTCCTGGGCGGCCAGCGTAAAGAGCGAGGGATAGATCTCAGCGAAAACGACAGGTTTGTCGAAAGCCTTGGCGAAACCTGTCTCGAAAGGCCAGACAGCGATGTGCTCACCGTGGCCGCTATCGTCGAGGAAGCGAGACAGCCTGTTAATCCCGAGCAGTGTCTGGCTGCCGACTGAACCGTTGTAGCTCAGTTGCCACACGGATTTCGCCCCCTTGGCGAACTGCTCAGAACTGCGGAAGGCAAGCGGAGCCGCCAGGGGCGAAGGCGGCTTCTTGTCCGAGAGATCGGCATAAACATGCTGATGCGGGCGTCCCCAGAAGCGCGGCTCGCCGGCAAAATAGGTGGCGTTCCAGCGCGAGGCGAGATCGAAGCGATTGTTGCGGTTGTCAGGCGCGTCCTCGATTTGATCGGCGATCTTGCGCCACAGGGCGCGCCAATCGGCCTTGCCCGTCAGCCGCTCGGCAGTGCCCGCCGGATAGCCGAAGGCGAAATCGAAGCCGCAGAGCAGGCGTTGCCCCTCGGCGATGGCTGCGCGGACCACGGCCTCAAGCCGTTGCATGAAGGCATGACGGGTCGGAAAATTCTCGATCCACTCGATCGCATGGCCATCGCCCTCGCGCCGGGCGAGGCACGCCCAGAGCGAGTTCTTGCCGGTGACCGGTTGCCCGGCACCGGACCAGTCGACGATCAGGATGCGATCGAAGAGCGGCATCACTTTTTCTTCTGCATCGACTTCGGCCCCAGCGGATGATCGGCATGGGGATAAGGCGCGTGGTGGTGATGGTGATCATGGCCGTGGCCATAACCGTGACCATGATCATGGTGGTGATGGTGCCCATGGTCGTGACTATGGCCATGGCTGTGCTCGTGCCCATGATCATGTTCGTGGTGGCCGCAGCCACAATTCGGTCCATGCTCGTGATGCGCTGCCTTGCCGGAGGACGGCGCGTCCATCACGGCCTGCAGTTCGGCATCGGGAGCCTTGTCCTTGAGAGCAGCATATTTGCCGCCGAGCGTGAAGGACGCTGCATAGTCGAAGGCTGTGTCGACCGGTACGGGCTTGAGCGGCACCGGATCGGCATGGCTGTGCACCGGCGTCCAGGGCAGACCATGCTCGCGGCAGAAATCGGGGTCGCGGCACGAGGCATCACAATCGCCCTTGCAGGGACAGTTTTCAAGCCCGCCGCCGATACCCTCGACATGGTGGTGGTGGCTTTCCTGCGGCTGGCCGACATCGGCTTCGAAGCCGAGCACCTGTTCGCGATACTTGCACATCTGGCAGTTCATCACCGCCGCGCCCTCGAGGATCTCCTTGACGCGATCCTGGAAGGCGTCGAGCACCAGCGGGTGGTCGTTGAGATAGCTCGCTTTGACGAACTGGATCTCCGGGAAACGTGCCGCGACCTCGTCGGTATAGCTGTAGATGCGCTTCACCAGCACGCCGGTGAAGAGGAAATACGGGAACACGACGATGCGCTTGTAGCCGAGCTTGGCGGCATGGGTCAGGCCCGGCTCGACCAGCGGGAAGGTCACGCCCGAATAACAGGTTTCGCCCCAGCCGAAGCCCATGCCTTCCCAGAGCATGCGCATGACCTTGGTGGCGTTGGAATTGGCGTCCGGATCGGACGAGCCGCGACCGACGACCATCAGCAGAGTGTCGTACTTTTCGACAAAGCCGAGCGTTGCGTTCGCCTCGTCGACCGCTGCCTGGATCCGGTCACCGGCGGCACGGATCATCTTCAGGTCGATGCCGAGTTCGCGGCCGTAATTGATCACCATACCCGGGTTCTGCGCCTGATAGGTGTTGAGAACCGAGGGGATGTCGTTCTTCGCGTGGCCGGCGGCAAAGAGCATGCCCGGCACTGCCAGCACGCGGGTCACACCCTGTTCGCGCAGGCTGTCCAGGCCGGCCGAGATCACCGGATTGCAGAATTCGAGATAGCCGTATTCCACCGGCATGTCGGGATTGCGGGCGCGCAGCGCCTCCGCGATCACGGCGAATTCCTTCGCCGCGTTCTGATTGCGGCTGCCGTGGCCGCAGACCATGATTCCGAGTTTTTCCGCCATAGGTTCAAGGCCTCCCTGCTTCGTTTTGTCTGCCTGTACGAAGCGCCGAACCATCCACCTTTTCAGGCGTGGTCCATGGCCTTTGGGACAGCTCCGGAATTGGCCCCCGGATTGGGTCGGCCGCACCGGACTATTTCCAGCCTGTCGAACAGGCGCCGTCGCACATTGTTATGAGCTTTACCGAAGCCTCATCAAACGGTCAAACCGGATTGCGGCGCTTTGTGTGACGGAAGCGGCAGTTCACAACATGTCCCTTGCGCGACCTGCACGACATGGCCTCGCAAGGTTGCGCAGCCGAGGCGTTTGGTCCACAACGGCGCCACCTTCCCTCACCCTTCACGAGTCTCCCCGTGGCCGATCTCGCTTTCCAAGCTTTGCTGCTGCTGTTCATTGCCGCCTTCATCGCCGGCTTCATCGATTCGATTGCGGGTGGCGGCGGGCTGATCACCATCCCGGCCATGCTGATTGCCGGCATTCCGCCCTTGGAGACGCTCGGGACCAACAAGCTGCAGTCGATGTTCGGCGCAGGGTCGGCAACGCTCGCCTATGCGCGCAAAGGTCACGTGAATCTGGGCAAGCAGCTGCCCATGGCTGTCATGGCGGTGATCGGTGGTGCCATCGGTGCTCTGATCGCAACGGTGGTGCCAGGCGACGTGCTGCGGGTGCTAATGCCCTTCCTTCTGGTTGCCATCGCGCTCTATTTTGCGCTGAAGCCGAACATTTCCGATGAAGACCGCCATCAGCGCATGACGCCCTTCGTCTTCGGCGCAACGCTTGTACCGCTGATCGGTCTCTATGACGGCGTCTTTGGCCCCGGCACCGGCTCTTTTTTCATGCTCGCCTTCGTCTCGCTTGCCGGCTTCGGCATGCTGAAGGCAACGGCGCATACGAAGCTTCTGAACCTCGGCTCGAATCTCGGCGCCTTCCTGATCTTCGTCGCCAGCGGCGTGGTGCTCTGGAAAGTCGGCCTCCTGATGGGCGTCGGCCAGTTCCTCGGCGCCCAGACCGGCTCACGCTTCGCCATGCGCAAGGGCGCCAAGATCATCAAACCACTGCTGGTCGTCACCTGCATGGCACTCGCCATCCGGCTATTGGCCGACCCGACAAACCCGATCCGGGTTTGGATCGGGATCTGACCGTTCAGTACTCCACGCCGATCTGAGCTTTGATGCCCGAGCGGAAGGGGTGCTTCACCAGTTCCATCTCCGTCACGAGATCGGCAAGTTCAATCAGCTCGTCCTTGGCGTTGCGGCCGGTCAGAACGACATGGGTCATGGGCGGTTTCTCTGTCGCCAGGAATTCCAGAACCTCGGCAAGGTCGATGTAGTCGTAGCGGATCGCGATGTTGACCTCGTCGAGCAGCACCATGGAATTTGCGGGGTCGCGGATCAATTCCTTGGCCTTCTCCCAGGCGGCCTGCGCCATCGCAATGTCGCGCGCCTTGTCCTGGGTTTCCCAGGTGAAGCCTTCGCCCATGGTGTGGAATTCGCACAGATCCGAGAAGTGCTTGAGGATCATGTCCCGTTCGCCTGTTGACATCGCCCCCTTGATGAACTGGACCACGGCGCATTTCTTGCCGTGTGCGATGTGGCGGAAGATCATGCCGAAAGCCGCCGACGACTTGCCCTTGCCCTTGCCGGTATGAACGATGATCAGGCCCTTTTCGCCGGTCTTCGTCGCCATGATCTTGTCGCGGGCGGCCTTCTTCTTGGCCATCTTTTCCGCATGGCGGGCGAGATCGGTCTCGCCGGTGGCAGTGGTTTCCTCAGTCATGTCGTACTCCCGGTATCGTTGAATTCTTTTGCAAACCAGATGCGCTGCGGCGCGCCAATGCCGCGATAATCAATTCGGCGAGCGATCAAGAGACACCGCCCTCGCTCTTCGGCAGGTCGTCGACGACAGTCAGCCAGTCGACGCGTTCGTCCCAATGCCAGTGCTCACCGATCGGGACGGAAAGGCCTTCATCGAGGCTCGCCACATACAGATCGATATCGTCAGGTCGGCGCTCGGTCTCAAAGGACATCGGCGATCCGCAATTGCCGCAAAAGCTGCGGCGCACGCCAGGCGAAGACGCATAGTAGCGGAGGCTTTCACCGGCGAGTTCCGTTCCCTCGCGCGGAACGGTGAAGAAGGTGGTGACCGGCGACGAAGCGGCGCGCCGGCAGCTTTCACAATGACAATGGCCGGAGGTGCGGACGAGGCCAACTGCGCGGAAGCGCACGCCACCGCACAGGCAATGGCCGCTCAAAACCAACGGCTTTCTATCCTGAACGTCAGGCATGCAAGCCTCCTTCGACCATTTCGCTCAGGGTGAACTTGGCGGAATTGCTCTTCGGCGTCCACAGTCCTCGCTCGATCGCCTCGATCAGACGCTCGGCGAGCTCCTTCTGAGCCGGCGCATTCTTGTCGACCATGAAGTCGCGCACGCGCTCATCAAGGATGAAGGCCTGGTAGACGGCTTCGAAATGATGATCACGCACGGCCCCCGTCGTCGCGGCAAAGGCGAACATGTAGTCGACCGTCGCGGTGATCTCGAAGGCGCCCTTGTAGCCGTGGCGCATCACGCCCTCGATCCACTTGGGATTGACCACGCGTGCGCGCACGACGCGGCCGATCTCTTCCTCCAGGCTGCGGATCACAGGCTTTTCCGGCCGCGAATGATCGTTGTGATAGACCTTGGGCCTCATGCCAGCGACATGCTCGATCGCCGCCGTCATGCCGCCCTCGAACTGGTAGTAGTCGTCGCTGTCGAGCAGGTCGTGCTCGCGATTGTCCTGGTTCTGCACCACAGCCTGGACCGAGCGCAGGCGCTCCTCGAACAACCCGCGTTCCGCCTTCCCCTCTTCGCCCGCACCATAAGCGTAACCGCCCCAGACGAGATAACTCTCGGCGAGATCGGCGCGCTCGGTCCAGCCCTTTTCGTCGATGAGGGCCTGGAGGCCAGCCCCATAGGCGCCTGGCTTGGAGCCGAAGACACGGTAGCCGGCGCGGCGGGCGGCCTGCTTCTCATCAAGCCCGTCGCCTTTCAGCTTGTCGGTCTCCGTCCGCACACGCGCGGCAATCGGATTGTCGCCCTCGTCCTCGTCGAGTGCCGCGACAGCCCGCACCGCCATGTCGAAAAGTGCGATCTGTTCGGGGAAAGCGTCGCGAAAGAAGCCTGAAATGCGCAGCGTCACGTCTACTCGCGGGCGTCCGAGGATCGCCATCGGGATCACCTCGAAGCCGGTGACGCGGCGAGACGCCATGTCCCAGAGCGGCTTGACCCCGATCAGCGCCAGGGCTTGTGCGATGTCATCCCCGCCGGTACGCATGTTGGACGTGCCCCAGGCGGTGATGCCAAAGGATGTGGGCCATTCGCCATGGTCCTGCACGTAACGCTGGATCAGGAGCTCGGCGGATTTTTTGCCAAGTTCATAGGCCGCCGGCGTCGGCACGGCCCGGCTATCGACGGAATAGAAATTGCGGCCTGTCGGCAGCACGTCAGGACGACCGCGGGTCGGCGCACCGGAGGGACCGGGAGGCACGAATGTGCCAGCTAGGCCCTTCAGGAGGCCCTGAATTTCGGCAGGACCGGACGAGACGACAGCCGGTTTGAGCCGTGTTTCGATCTCGGCGAGAACGGCGGGGGTTCTTGGCCAGTCGTGCGGGCAGTCGATCTCGCAGCAAACCAGTTTGGCGGCGAGCAATTCGATGCGCTCTACTGTGTCGCCGTGGGTGCGCCAAGGCGCGTCGGTCAGGTCGGCGAGGATTGCAGGCTTTGGGCCTGTCCAGGGATCTGACATGACGCAGTCGAGAGGGTCGAAGCCTTCCGTCTTGAGCAGATCCCCCGCGATCGCCCGCTGGAGGCTGGCATCGCCGCCCTCACCCTGCCCACGCGGCACCCGTGCCAGCGCGACGACAAGATCGGTCAACAGCCGCCCTTTGGGTGCGAGCCCGAAGATGTGCAGGCCATCACGGATCTGCATTTCCTTGAGGTCGCAGAGATAGGCGTCTAGCTTTTCCAGCGCCTGATCTTCCGCCTCGCCCTTGGCGATGCCGGCATCCTGATCCAGCCCGATATCGGCAATCAGCTCCAGGATCTGCTTTTTCAGCAAACTCAAACGACGCGGATCGCCGCCCGAGGCTTCGTAGTATTCGTCGACCAGTGCCTCCAGGTCCTTCAGCGGCCCGTAGCTTTCAGCCCGGGTTAAAGGTGGTGTCAGGTGGTCGATGATGACGGCCGAGCTGCGGCGCTTGGCCTGGGTGCCCTCGCCGGGGTCGTTGACGATGAAGGGATAGAGATGCGGCAGCGGGCCGAACACGGCTTCGGGGAAACAGGTTTCCGACAACGCCAGCGCCTTGCCTGGCAGCCATTCGAGATTGCCGTGTTTGCCCATGTGGATGATGGCCTGCGCGCCGAATTCCCGCCTCAGGAAGGCGTAGAAAGCGAGGTAGCCATGTGGCGGCACGAGATCGGGAGAGTGATAGGTTTCCTTGGGATCGATGTTGTAGCCACGGGCCGGCTGGATCCCGATCATAAGCTTGCCGAAGCGCATCAGCGGCAGCGCGAAGAAACCGCCGACATGGAAGGGATCGGCCTCAGGCGCACCCCAACGCGCGGCAACGCGCTCCTGAACCTCTTTGGGAAGATCCGCGAAGAACTTTATGTAATGACAAACGGAAAGGCGTTCGCGAACAACGCGTCCGTTATTCGCCGCATTGGTCGGCCCGGCCATCAAGGCCTGCATCAACATATCGCCGTCAGCGGGCAGATCAGCGACGTCGTAGCCGGCGTCGCGCATGGCGCGCATGACCTCGATCGTGCCGGCGGGCGTGTCCAGTCCCACCCCATTGCCGAGGCGGCCATCGCGGTTCGGGTAGTTGGCCATAACAAGCGCCACTCGACGGTCTGCAGGCTCGGTCGACCGAAGCTTCGCCCAGTTGGTGGCGAGTTCGGCGACGAAACGCATGCGGCCGGCATCCGGCTCGTGGCTCACAAGATTGGCCTCGACCCGCTCATCGAACCGCGCCTTGGACTTGAACGAGACGGCGCGGCTCAAGACCCGGCCATCGACTTCCGGCAAAGCGACGCTCATCGCCAGATCGCGGGCGCTGAGGCCCTGTGTCGAGTTCTCCCAGGTGGCGCGCGGCGAGGACGAGAAGATCGCTTGCAGGACGACAGCGCCCGTTTCGTCGAGAACCGTCGACGGCTTTTCAGCCCCTGGGGTCGAGACGGCGAAACCGGTCGTATTGATAACAACAGCCGGCGGGAAGCGGGTGAAGATGGCGCGCAGTGTGTCGACCGAAACCTGGTCCTTGAGGCTGGAGACGAAGACCGGCAGCGGGATCAGTCCCTGGGCTTTCAAGGCTTCGACCATGGCCTCGACGGGAGCCGTTTCGCCGCTCTGGACGAGGGCACGGTAGAAGCAGAGGGGGGCGATATTCCCTCTCCCCGCCTGCGGGGAGAGGGTCAGGGTGAGGGGCTGGTCTTGCTCGGTGCTTTGCCCCTCATCCGCCCTCCGGGCACCTTCTCCCGGTGAACGGGGAGAGGGGGGCGCCGCAAACGCCAGCCTCTCCCACTCCTCGACCCCGATTACGCCCCTGCCCGGCCACCAGATGCCGGCCTTCAGCAGCGGACGCGCCGGTTCCGGACGGTCGGTACCGTCGAGAATAGCCTCGGCATAGGACACGAAAGCCGAGGCATTCCCCGCCCCGCCTTCGGTCAAATAGGTCCAGAGAGCCTGGCGATCGTCCTCCGCACAGACCTGGAACGGTGCTAGCCCCTCGTCCGGCTTGTCATCGCCAGGCAACACAACGATTGCCGCGCCGTTGCGACGGGCTGAGGCATGTAGCGCTTCCAGCGCATAGTGGAAGTAGCTAGCCCCACCCAGAGCCCGCACCACGATCAGCCGCGCGTGGCGCGCAGTGCGTTCGATATAGGTATCGACCGACATCGGATGCTTCAGCGTCATCAGGCTGGCGAGCCGCCAGCGAACCGCCTGCTCGCCCCTCGCCTGCACGGCGGCTGCGATCGCAGCCAGCTCCGTATCGGCCGCCGAGAGGAACAGCACATCCCCCGGCGTCTGGCCGAGATCGATCGCCTCGTCGCCGTCGCTGATCGATCCCTTTTGGGCAAGGAGCAGATGCATGGATCAGCCAGCCGCTGCCTGGACGTCCTCGACCACGGCACCGAAATCCCATTCATGCAGGCCGATGACGACGATACGTGTCTCGCGCTTTTCGGCTGATGTCCAGGGACGGTCGAAATAGGTGTCGATGCGAGTGCCGACGGCCTGGATGACGAGGCGCATCGGCTTGCCGGGCACGTCGATGAAGCCCTTCAGGCGCAGGATGTCGTGCTTCTCGATAACAGGCTTCAGGCGGTCGATGAACTTCTGCGGATCCTTGATCTCACCGAGCTTCAGGACGAAGCTTTCGAACTCGTCGTGGTCGTGATGGTGGTCGTGATCTTCACCCGAGGCATGCAGCGCCTCGTGCTCCAGTTCGTGATGCGACTTGCGGTTCTCGATGTCGTCTTCAGTGCTGGCGCCGATACCGAGCAGCACCAGCGAGGGCACTTCGCCGTTTTTCGCCTCGATCATGGACGGCTTGCGGCTGGTGCGGCCGGTGACTTCGGCGCGTACGGCGGCGATGCCGGCAGCGTCGAGCAGGTCGGTCTTGTTCAAGACGATCAGGTCGGCGCAGGTCAGCTGATCCTCGAAGAGTTCTTCGATCGGGCTTTCGTGGTCGAGATTGTCGTCCTCGGCGCGCTGGGCAGCGACCGCATCATGGTCGTCGGCAAAACGACCGGCGGCAACGGCCGCACTATCGACTACGGTCACGACACCATCGACCGTCACGCGGGTGCGGATGTCAGGCCAGTTGAAGGCGGCGACCAGCGGCTGCGGCAAAGCGAGACCCGAGGTCTCGATGACGATATGGTCGGGCTTCACGTCGCGCTCGAGCAGCTTCTGCATGGTCGGCACGAAGTCGTCAGCGACCGTGCAGCAGATGCAGCCATTGGTGAGCTCGATGATGTCGTCTTCTGTGCAATTCTCGGCACCGCAGCCCTTCAGCACATCGCCATCGACGCCAAGGTCGCCGAATTCGTTGATGATCAAAGCAATCTTCTTGCCGCCTGCGTTGGTCAGCATGTTGCGGATGATGGTGGTCTTGCCGGCCCCCAGGAAGCCGGTGATGACGGTGGCGGGGATCTTTTGCTGCAACATGGTTCAACCCTTCATTTTCAGCGGCAATCCGGCCGCGACGAAATAGACTTCATCAGCCTTTGCGGCGATGGCTTGGTGGAGACGGCCGGCATGGTCGCGGAAGGCGCGGGCCATCTTGTTCTCAGGCACGATGCCGAGGCCGACTTCATTGGAAACGAAGATGACGGTGGACTGGAGTTCCTTGAGGACCGCCGCCAGTGCCGCGCCGTCCGCGTCGACATCACGGCCTTCTTCCATCATCAGATTGGTAACCCACAGCGTCAGGCAATCGACTAGGATGACGCGACCGGGCTGGTGCAGCGCCATCAGCACGCCGACGAGATCGATCGGCTCCTCATAGGTCGTCCAGCCATCATCGGCGCGCTCAGCCTTGTGGGTCTCGATGCGGGCGCGCATCTCGTCGTCCCAGGCGCGGCCGGTCGCAAGGTAAAACCTGTCGAAGCCGGTATCGCGGGCCAATCCCTCGGCAAAGCGCGACTTGCCCGAGCGGGCGCCACCGAGAACCAGAATGGATCGGGAGTGGGATGCGGTCATGGCGTGTCATGACCATCGACCGGGCGCACCCGGTCAGAGGCGCATGCCTTCAGCATGCACGAAAAATAGAACGGTTCCCAGCCAGAAAAGACCGGCCGGCACCGTCGGGTCGACAGGGACCCGCGGACGCAAGACGTCGCCACGACAACCTCCGTGCTGGCAACGGGGAAACCTCCCCAGTGTGGGCACCATGCCCGTGGATGGCAGGTCTCCTGGCTCGCAGGTCTTGATCCTCGAGAGGACCGTCGGGTTCTCCTCGCCTTCCCAGGGTCTGTCGGCAACACGAAAGAGCGGACGATTCGTAGAGAAAGAGGCGTCCTGCCCCGGCTGATCGTGCTGCCACCCCAGTGGCTTTTCCGTTCTGCTGTCTTGAGAGGCCGGTCGCACCCTGCGACCCGTCGCCACCTGAAACGGCAGAGCGGATGGAGAACCCTCGCTGCAATACAGTCGCGGGGTCGGCTGCGTTCCGCGTGCCCGGTTGGGGTCCACGCCTTCGCATTCCCTTTTGCTCTCCGGACAACATCTCTGTCGTCCGGAAACCATCCACGATGAGGATTAGGCCGAGGTCAGGCTTGAGTCAATCACGGCTGCGGCGCTGAGCTGCGTCATTGCGCCCAAGGGTCGATCAAGGGCTTGCGGAGCAGTCCGCCGTGACGGCGGGGTCGCAATCCGGCCGCAGGCGAATTGTGCCGACGGCTCCCTGTTCGACCGGCGTGCCCTTGCCGATATCGGCGGCGCGACGCGCAGGTTGTGCCGGGGCTGCAGGCCGCGGCGGCTGAACCTCGGCCACGGGTGGGGCCGCCATTTCACGCGGTGGCGGAGGAGCTCCCGTATTCTGCGCAGTTGGAGCGGCAGGCTTTTGCGGTGCCGCTTGAGGCGCGACCAAGGCAGCGCGCGGCGATGCTGCCCGAGCATTCGGCACGATTGTCGGCGGCGGTTCCGAAGCGAGCCGCGTGGAAATGGTTCGCGGCGGCAGGGTCTTTCGGACACGTGGCGTGGTCAGCGAAAAGGCGAATCGGATACGGGCTGCGACCTCTTCCGCCAGCGCCTGACGTGCCCAACGCGGGTCGTCCGTAGGGCTGTTGACGGTGAACACGCCTTGAGCGACCGGTTGCCCGGTTTCGACCGAAGTCGCTGTCACCGTGAACTTTGCCTGGGCGAGACGCCGACGGGCGCCCTCGCCAAATCCCAAGCGATCGATCTTGACCAGCAGGACGACGCGCTCGGCACCCGCAGGAGGACGCGTTGCTGCAATCGCAGCGGAGACACGGCGATCGACGCTTTCGATCAGATCGAGCGGAATGCGGGCATCGGCCATAACCGTTACGTTACGGACGTAGTAGACCAACGGGCGGTCAATGCTGCGCCCGAAAAAGACGGAACAGGAAGCAAGCAGCAGGGCGAAGCCCATGGCGACGGCGATGCGAAGGCTGCGAGCGAACATGACGACCCCGGACAGGTGATTCTGGACCTGCCCGAGAATTCGTCATTTATGGTTAGTGTAGAGTTAACTCGCTGCCTGAAGAGCCGCGAAGAGTGACGCTGCCGATGCGAACTCACTGTAACGGGCATCACGACGCGCTTCCGCCTCGGCATCAGAACCCCAATGCTCGATCGTCCAGTCCTCGTCGAGATGGGCAAGCGACCAGACATCGTCCAGATCGAATGCGCCCTCGGCAAAGGCAAGGGTCAGCACAGCCGAACCCGTCAGCGTGGTTACCACGTTCAGGCAGGAGATCTGGAAAGGATCGCGGTAACGCTCGAGAGCGCGCGCGTAAGCAGCAATGGCTTCCTTCGGTTGCTCCTGATGCATCACGCCCTCGACGAGAATGAAGCGGGCGCCGTGCGCAGTCGAGATCCAGCCAAGCAGTGGGTCCCAGCGAGCAGACTGGCGGTCGATCAGTTCTTTCGGGCCGTCGGCGCGGTAGCAGAGAAGATCAGTGCCGGCGAAACGGACGATCTCGTCGAACACTTCGTCCAGACTGTTCGAAACGGCGTCGATGGCGGTATTTGCGAGCTTGGTGATCGGCATGGTCGCGGGGTCGATGAACTCGCCCTGCCCCGCCCATTCGGCGACCACGAGTTCCGCAGCCTCGCGGGTCGGGAGCGTCAAAAGATACTTCGCCGGCGTCTTCACCGACTTCCCATCGAGCGTAATGGAGAATCCATGGTCTCGCGCCTCGATGCCGACGCTCTCGTAGAAGCGTTTCGGCAGCGGCCGCTTCATCTGAATCTGCGCCCGGCGCACCGGATCCTCGTGGCTCGGCTCCGGAATGAAGGTCCCGAAAATGTCCTGGCTGAGTTCGTCGCGCATCAAAAGCTCCTAGTGGATATAGGCCAGAAGATCGGCCGGACGCTCGACCACGGCATCCGCACCCGCCTTCCAGAGATCGTCCGCCTTGGCATAACCCCAGGCGACTCCGATCGCGGTCGCGCCTGCAGCCTTCGCCATCTGCATGTCGTAGATCGCATCGCCGATGACGATGGTCTCGCGCGGGGCAATGCCGGCTTCGTCACAGCATTCCGTTACCATGGCCGGATGCGGCTTGGACGGACAGTCGTCGGCCGTCCGGCAGAAGAGGAAATGGGGCTTTAAACCATGGCATTCAAGGATAGTTTCGAGCCCGCGGCGTGACTTGCCGGTGACAGCGCCAAGCCAGATATCCTCGCGGGCTATGAGCGCGTCCAGAACTTCGCGGATGCCGTCAAACATCGTTTCGCCGAAACCGGAGTCACGGCGGACATCGGCAAAGATCGCCTTGTAATGAGCGGCCATCGCGACCGCTTCTTCATCGGCATGCGGCTTGCCGTCCATCCGAGCGATCGCGATGTCGAGCGTCAGGCCGATGATCGACTTGGTGGTCTCAACGGTTGGTTCAGGCTTGCCGAAGCCGATGAAGGTGTGGCGCATGACTTCATGAATCAGACCGGCGCTGTCGACCAACGTGCCGTCGCAATCAAAGAGAACCAGCTTCATTCGCCGTGCCTGTCTCCGTCCGCCTGGTCAAAGCCCAACAGGTTCCAGCTCTGGACCATATGCGGCGGCAGCGGTGCCGTTACCTTCAGGCGACCGCCACTCGGATGCGGCAAGTCGATGTAGCGGGCATGGAGATGCAGGCGCTTCTGGATGCCGCCGGGGAAATCCCAGTTGTGATCATCGATGAAATATTTGGGATCGCCGATGATCGGATGGCCGATATGGAGCGCATGGACGCGCAGCTGGTGGGTACGGCCGGTATAGGGCTCCATTTCCAGCCAGGCAAGATTCTGGGCTGCCGTATCGATAACACGGTAGTAGGTGATGGCGTGGTCTGCCCCTTCCTCGCCGTGCTTGCAGACCCGCATGCGGTCGCCTTCGTCGGTCTGGTCCTTGGTGAGCCAGGTCGAGATCTTGTCCTCGTGCTTGCGCGGAACGCCTTTCACCAGCGACCAGTAGATCTTCTTGGTGTCCCGTTCGCGGAAAGCGGCTGTCAGCTTCTGGGCGGCGCCGCGGGTACGCGCCACGACGAGCACGCCTGACGTGTCGCGGTCGAGACGATGGACGAGGCGCGGTTTTTCACCTTTCCGGCTCGTCCAGGCTTCGAGCATCTTGTCGATATGGCGATTGAGCCCGGAACCGCCCTGGACGGCAAGGCCGGCGGGCTTGTTCAAGACGAAGACCTTTTCGTCTTCATGCAGCAGCATGCGCGACAGCAGTTCGTGGTCGTCGCCATGCTTCAGATCGTGACTTGCAATCGGGCCGGTCTTCTTGGCGTCGACGTCCATGGGCGGAACGCGCACGACCTGGCCCGGCTGGACGCGGGCGTCGGTCTTGACGCGACCGCCGTCGACACGGATCTGGCCTGAGCGCAGAAGCTTCTGCAGCGCGCCGAAGCCCAGACCCGGATAATGGATCTTGAACCAACGGTCGAGCCGCATGCCGGCCTCATCGGCCTCCACGGTGATATGTTCGATGCCTGCCATCAGGATACTTTCTCGCTCGGGTTCTCCACCCACTTATCCCGTGCCTTTAGTAGATTTCGGGCGGAAAGGGAAAGCGGAAATGCAGGCTCGGGCCTCAGAACAGGCTGCGGCCGAGGGCGAGACCACCGAAAGCAGCCGAGAGGGACAGGATAAGGCTGGCGCCGACATACGCCAGGGCCAGGTGACTTTCGCCACGTTCGAAGAGAGCCATCGTGTCGAGCGAAAAGGAGGAGAATGTGGTAAACCCTCCAAGGAAGCCGACCACGAGCAGCAGCTGCATTTCCATCGATGCGGAGAACTTCCGCGCCAGTAGCTCGGTCAACAGACCTATCATGAACGAGCCGACGATGTTGACGGTTATCGTGCCCCAGGGGAAGCCCATGCCCAGCCAGCGCGTCATGGCAATCCCGGCGAGATAGCGGGCTACCGATCCGGTTGCACCGCCGATCGCGACGAGCAGGATGTGAAACATGGGTGACTCCGGCTTGAAAGGCTCTTTCGCGCGCCGTTCAAGCCGGTTAGGGCCGCCGCGTCAAGCCTTGGCCGAAGCCAGGAATTCCGCCACGAAAGCCGACAGCGCCCTCCAGTCGGTGAATTCGTGGTCGCGGCTGACATCCGTCGGAGCGTGTTCATGCTCTGCCATGCGCCGGATGATCCAGCGCTTGAAGAAGTCATATTCGGTATATCTGAGCGCGCCAGCCGCGTGATGGATCATGCCGGGCTTCCAGCCGCTCTCCCCGAACAGATGGTCGGGGAATTGCGTCGCTTCCTCTCGCTCCTCCTCGAACTCGGATCGGATCAGTAGGGATACGGACACGAAGGCCGATGGCACGGCATTCAGCCAAGCGGCTTCCTGCCGAACGAACCGGGCGAAGGCAGCCGGATAGCGGGCTGCGTGAACCGGCGCACAGAGGATGGCTGCCTCCGGATGGGCAACGGCATATTCGCCACCCGAGGATATGTCGAACAGAAGTGCCCGGTCGCCTGCGGCCTCGACCGCGGACGCAACCGCTTCCGCGATCTTGCGTGTCTGCCCTTCAACCGTCGCGTAGCCGACAAGAATAATCATGGCTTTGGTCCTCTGCTGATGACGCACTCAGTCTGCAGCAAGGACAAGGAAGGCGCCTTGATCTGTCGCAATGCGGCACATCCGAGGATGTCGCCACAACCAATACATTTTTATTCAAAAGCGCTCATTCGACTTAAAGATGCATAGATAACCGTGGTTTATGCTAATGTCGTTATGTATTATCTGGGAAACGCCCATGACACAGGTTGTCACAGTCTCTGCGCATACCGCGGCCTACGCGATGGAACCGGTGAAGCCGCCGCAACGCGTCTCCCGGCAGTCCTACGTGGAAGAGCACACGCGATTGCTGGCGCAGCAGGCAGCACAGAGCGAAGATCTGCGACTCCGGGCGCTCGTCAACGTCGTGCAGCCTCCGGCGCTCGCCCTCTACTTCCTCACCTCGTCGCAGCAACAATTCGAGCAGGCGACGCTGAAGGAAACGATCGAAGCCTATAAGAGCTCGGTCGCCTGATCTGCCAAGTGCCATGCGGGCAATGAAAAACCGCGACCGGTGACGGTCGCGGTTTCGCATTTCAGAGCATTGGGATCAGGGTCACTTGCCCCGGGCCGGGCCGACCGGAAGCACAACGTCCACTGCACCGGCCTTCTCGAAGGTCAGCGTGACGTTGACGGTCGCACCTTCCTGGAACGGCTCGGAGACCTTGTAGAACATCAGATGCAGACCACCAGGCTTCAACTCAACCGTCTGGCCGGCCGGGATTGCGATACCGTCGTTGAGCTGACGCATCTTCATCACCTCGCCTTCCATCGCCATCTCGTGCAGCTGGACCTCGCCTGCCTGGGCCGAGGTGGCGGAAACGAGCTTGTCGTCAGCACTGCCCTTATTGACGATGGTGATGAAACCACCGCCGACCGGCTGGCCGGGCAGCATCGCCCGTGTGAAGCCGGCGGTCAGTTCCAGATCGCCTGCGGTCACCGTCTCAAACCCGCCGGGATCGGTGGCCGCCATGTGATCGCCGTGACCGGCATGGTCACCATGGGCGCCGTGCGCGCCGTGGCCATCCGCTGCAGCCTGCTCGGCGGGTGCTCCGTGTCCGCCATGGGCGTCATGCGCACTGTGTGCACCATGACCATGTCCGTCGCCTTCAGCGGCGACGAGCTTGAGAACCGGAGCCGGACCGTCGAGGTCATGCGGATCCTGGCCGGGTGCTGCGATCTGATCCCAGGCAACCTTGGCGTCAGCGCCGCAGAGCTGAACCGTCGGGAAGGCCAAGCCCGTTGCCGGATCGCCGGCCGCGACCTTACCGTAGATGACAAACGTGTCGTAGAAATTGTCCGGCAGGTCACCGTTCTTGAAGCGGATTTCGACCGGGCCTGTTGTCACTGCCTTGCCGTGGTTGTCATAGCTGTTCTGGTAGTCGCCGTTGATGACCTCAACGTCCCAGCCCGCTTTCGGCATTGGTTTCGCTGAGATGAAGCCTTCCGGCAACTTGATTTGCACCTCGTTGGTTGCCTTGCCGTCGCAGCCATGCGGCACCTGCAGCGTGGCAGCGACATAGGAGCCGACCTTGGCGGGCTGGTTGGCGAATGTCGCATGGGCAAACACAGTGGTGGTCGATGCCAGTGTGGCAATCGCGGTCGCGAGAATGAGATTGGTCTTCATGGGTGTCTCTCCTTGCCGCGGTCCTTCTTGGCCGTCGGCAGTCTACACAGTCTTCGTCGATTGAATGAGGGCAATCAGACGGAGAGCGGCGGACCGCGCAGGCGTGGACGATCGAGGAGATGGCTGGAGCGGACGATAGTTTCGACCGGGCCATGCTCACCCAGGCTCGGGAACCGGTCGAGCAGCCAGGAGTGGTCGGAGGGTTCCGGCAGCAGGATGGCCCCGGCGAGACGGCAAGCCTCGCAATCCGCGACAGGGCTTGCGTGCTTCTGGCCCGCATCTGCGATGCAGAGATCGGCAAACGAGCCATCGGGCAGCACGTAGGCGACCGACTGAGTTTCGTTGGCAAGCGCAGCGGGTGCCCGGTGGCCGAAACCGACAGACAGGAAGACGATCGCGCAGAAGATGCGCAATAAGATCGTCGCTGGCCTGACCTTCGGTTTCATCTTTGCCCCCGTTTCACCTGATCCTTTATCGCGATGCCGAGGACAAGCCAAGTGGCGAGATGCCGCGCCTGCGGATCAAACGCCAAGATGTTTGCGCCTCCGCAAACAGACGTGCGCAGCGACAATTATTTGTTCGGCAGCGACGCAGCCCCTTGCCAAGCTGCCACGCTGCCGGATAATGCCTTGAACACCTTGTTGGGAGATACCGGTTCAGTCCGGAGCCGAAGGAGCAACCGCCCCGGAAACTCTCAGGCAAAAGGACCACAAGGCGTCGACTGCACTCTGGAGAGAGGCCCGTTTCCAAAGCGGACCAAGCCGAAGGGATAACAATCTCAGGCACAAGGACAGAGGGGGCTCATGAACCGGCACAACCGTGCCCAGAATTGAGCAAGCGCGCGAGCGCTCAAACCCGGAGGCGACGTCTTGGACGATCAGACCCAACTGAAACGCACCCCGCTTTATGATTTCCACGTGTCGCTCGGCGCCAAGATGGTGCCCTTTGCCGGCTACGACATGCCGGTGCAGTATCCGACCGGTGTACTGAAGGAACACCTGCATACGCGCGCTGCCGCCGGTCTCTTCGACGTTTCCCATATGGGCCAGGTCGAGCTCGTCGCGGCATCCGGCACTTATGATGACGCGGCCAAGGCCCTCGAAACCCTCGTGCCCGTCGACATCCTCGGCCTCAAGGATGGACGCCAGCGCTATGGCTTCTTCACCGACGACAATGGCGGCATCCTCGACGACCTGATGATTTCGCGCCTCGGCGAACGCCTGCTCGTCGTCGTCAATGCCGGCTGCAAGGATGCCGACATTGCCCATATGCGGGCGAAGCTGCCTGCTGGCGTCGAAGTTCTCGTGCATGATGACCGCGCGCTGCTTGCCCTGCAGGGACCGAAGGCAGAAGGTGTTCTCGCTGCACTCAATGGCGACGTCGCAGCCATGAAGTTCATGGATGTGCGTGAGCTGTCTCTGGGCGACATCCCTGCTCTGGTCTCCCGCACCGGTTATTCCGGCGAGGACGGCTATGAGATCTCTGTGCCGGCAGACCGCGCAGCCGATTTCGCCAAGACGCTGCTCGACCAACCCGATTGTCAGCCCATCGGTCTCGGTGCGCGCGATTCGCTGCGTCTCGAAGCCGGCCTCTGCCTCTACGGCAACGACATCGACACGACGACATCGCCGGTCGAAGCCTCGATCGAATGGGGTATCCAGAAGGTGCGCCGGAACGGTGGTGCCCGCCAAGGCGGCTTTCCGGGTGCCGAACGGATACTCGCTGAGCTTGATAATGGCGTCTCTCGCCGCCGTGTCGGGTTGAAGCCCGAGGGCAAGGCCCCGGTGCGTCCGCCGGCCAGGCTGTTTGCCGATGCCGAGGGCAAGACCGAGATCGGCCATGTCTCGTCAGGCGGTTTCGGCCCGAGCGTCGAGAGCCCTATCGCCATGGGTTACGTGCCGACCGCAATGGCCGCCCCTGGCACGCAGGTTTTTGCGGAGGTGCGTGGCAAGCTGATGCCGCTCACCGTCGCCGCCCTTCCCTTCATCACCCCCACCTATAAACGCTGAAAAAATCTCCGGAGAGAACCATGTTGAAATTCACCGCTGAACACGAATGGCTGAAGATCGAGGGTGATGTTGCCACCGTCGGCATCACTACCCATGCCGCCGGCCAGCTCGGCGATCTCGTCTTCGTCGAACTGCCGGAAGAAGGATCGAGCTTCAAGAAAGACGGGACCGCAGCTACCGTCGAGAGCGTCAAGGCCGCCTCCGACGTCTATTGCCCGCTCGATGGCGAAATCGTCGAGATCAATCAGGCAATCGTCGACGATCCGTCGCTGGTCAATTCCGATCCGGAAGGTGCCGCCTGGTTTTTCAAGCTGAAGCTTGCGAACCCCGCTGACGCCGATTCGCTTCTCGACGAGGCCGCCTATAAGGAGCTGATCGCCTGATGACGACAGAATTCCAGTTCACGGATTACGATCCTTACGACTTCGCCAATCGGCGCCATATCGGCCCCTCGCCCGCCGAAATGACGGATATGCTGAAAGTGATCGGCTATCACTCGCTCGACGAGTTGATCGACGCCACTGTTCCCGGCTCGATCCGCCAGAAGGTGCCGCTCACCTGGGGTGCGGCGATGACCGAGCGCGAAGCGCTCGACAAGCTGCGCGAGACGGCCAACAAGAACAAGGTTCTGACCTCGCTGATAGGCCAGGGCTATTACGGCACGATCACGCCGCCGGTCATCCAGCGCAACATCCTGGAAAACCCGGCCTGGTACACGGCCTACACGCCCTACCAGCCGGAAATCTCTCAAGGCCGTCTGGAGGCGCTTCTCAACTTCCAGACCATGGTGACGGATCTCACAGGTCTCGATGTGGCCAATGCCTCGCTCCTCGATGAGGCCACTGCTGCCGCGGAAGCCATGGCGCTCTGCCAGCGCAGCGCCAAGACCAAGGCGACCGGCTTCTTCGTCGACAAGGACTGCCATCCGCAGACCATCGCCGTCATCCAGACCCGCGCAGAGCCGCTCGGCTGGAATGTTATCGTAGGTGACCCCTTCAGCGATCTCGATCCGACGGAAGTCTTCGGCGCGATCTTCCAGTATCCGGGCACGCATGGCCATGTGCGCGACTTCTCAGGCCTGATCGCCCGTCTGCACCAGACCGGCGCACTCGCCGCTGTCGCTGCCGACATTCTGTCGCTGCTGCTCCTCAAGTCGCCTGGCGAAATGGGTGCCGATATCGCCATCGGCTCGACCCAGCGCTTCGGCGTTCCCATGGGTTATGGCGGCCCGCATGCGGCCTATATGGCGGTCAAGGATGCAATCAAGCGCTCCATGCCCGGTCGTCTTGTCGGCGTCTCCGTCGATGCACGCGGCAACCGTGCCTATCGCCTGTCGCTACAGACCCGCGAACAGCATATCCGCCGCGAAAAGGCGACGTCGAACATCTGCACCGCGCAGGTTCTGCTCGCCGTCATGGCCTCGATGTATGCCGTCTTCCATGGTCCAAAGGGCCTGAAGGCGATCGCCCAGCAGGTGCATCAGAAGACGGTCATCCTGGCCAAGGGGCTGGAAAAGCTCGGCTACACGATCGAGCCGGAGACCTTCTTCGACACGATCACCGTCGAGGTCGGCCACATGCAGGGCCTCGTCATGCGGGCTGCCGTTGCCGAGGGCGTCAACCTGCGCAAGGTCGGCGAAACCAAGGTCGGCATCGCGCTCGACGAGCGCACGCGCCCGGCCACGCTCGAAGCCGTCTGGCGTGCCTTTGGTGGGAAGTTCAAAGTCTCGGAATTCGAGGCTGATTACCGCCTGCCCAAGGATCTGCTGCGCACCAGCGAGTATCTCACGCATCCCATCTTCCACATGAACCGCGCGGAAAGCGAGATGACCCGCTACATCCGCCGGCTTTCCGATCGCGACCTCGCGCTCGACCGGGCGATGATCCCGCTTGGCTCGTGCACGATGAAGCTGAACGCGACAGCGGAGATGCTGCCGATCACCTGGCCGGAATTCTCCGACATCCACCCCTTCGTGCCCACCGATCAGGCGCTCGGTTACAAGGAGATGATCGACGATCTCTCGGAAAAGCTCTGCGCCGTCACCGGTTACGACGCGATCTCGATGCAGCCGAATTCGGGTGCGCAAGGGGAATATGCCGGACTTCTGACGATCCGCGCCTACCATCTTGCCCGGGGCGATACCCATCGCACGGTCTGCCTGATCCCGACGTCTGCGCATGGCACCAATCCGGCCTCCGCCCAGATGGTCGGCATGACAGTCGTGCCGGTCAAGTCGAAGGAAAACGGCGACGTCGATCTCGACGACTTCCGCGCAAAGGCGGAACAGCATGCAGACAATCTCTCCTGCTGCATGATCACCTATCCTTCGACACATGGCGTGTTCGAGGAGACGGTGCGCGAGATCTGCGAGATCACCCATCAGTTCGGTGGCCAGGTCTATCTCGACGGGGCCAACATGAATGCCATGGTCGGCGTCGCCCGTCCGGGCGACATCGGCTCCGACGTCAGCCACCTCAACCTGCACAAGACCTTCTGCATCCCGCATGGCGGCGGTGGTCCGGGCATGGGTCCGATTGGCGTCAAGGCGCATCTCGCGCCCTTCCTGCCCGGCCATGTCGTGACCGACGGTCGTCCGGGCGCGGTCTCGGCCGGTCCTTATGGCTCGCCGTCGATCCTGCCGATCAGCTGGTCCTACTGCCTGATGATGGGTGGCGAAGGCCTGACTCAGGCGACCAAGGTCGCGATCCTCAACGCCAACTACATCGCGGCACGGCTGAAGGGCGCCTATGACGTGCTCTATACCTCAGCCTCGGGTCGTGTGGCGCACGAATGCATCATCGACACCCGTCCGCTGCAGGCCTCTGCGGGTGTGAGCGTCGACGATGTCGCCAAGCGCCTGATCGACTGCGGTTTCCATGCGCCGACCATGAGCTGGCCGGTGGCGGGAACGCTGATGATCGAGCCGACGGAATCGGAAACCAAGGCCGAGATCGACCGTTTCTGCGATGCCATGCTGGCGATCCGCGAGGAAGCCCGCGACATCGAGGAAGGCCGGATGGACAAGGCGAACAATCCGCTGAAGAACGCGCCGCATACGGTGGAAGACCTGGTTGGCCAGTGGGACCGCCCCTATAGCCGCGAACAGGCCTGCTACCCGCCGGGCGCCTTCCGGGTCGACAAGTACTGGTCCTCCGTCAACCGCGTCGACAATGTCTATGGCGACCGCAACCTCGTCTGCACCTGCCCGCCGATGGAAGCCTACGCGGAAGCTGCCGAGTAACGGCCTAAGTGTCGCCACAGGAACGCCGCCCTTGAGGCGGCGTTCTTCATTTGTGGTGACATGCCGAAAAAGCCTGTGATGGAACGGATCAGGCAACGGGCCGTTCTCCCCGCTGTCCAACACAGGAGAACAGATATGCGCAATACTCTCATCCTCGCTGGTGCAGCGGCACTGATGACGCTCGCAGCATCGGCCAATGCGCAGGAAACTGTCATCATCCAGCAGGCTCCGGTTACCACGCAGTCGACAATCGTCGTGCCAGCCCCGGTCGAAACCTATGTCATGCAGCGCGAGGTGCGCTCGGTGCCTTATGAAGGCGACGTTCTAATCGGTCGCGTGATCGAGGATCCGATCGAGCTCTATCCCGTTGATGGCTATGAGGACTATTCCTACACAATCGTCAACGAGCGACGCGTGATCGTTGATCCCCAGACTCGCGAGATCATTCAGATCATCGAGTGAACCCATCGCAGGTCAGACCATTGAACCCGGCTCAGGCCGGGTTCTTTTCTGATGATCACCATACGCGGTCACCTTTTTCGGTGTCCCATTTTCACGCACTTCCTTGCGCAGCCGTCAGCAGTTGGAAACCGTGCGCGTTCGGGAAATTCTAACCCCTCCCACTTATCCTGCGCCAAGGACCACCGCGACGGCAGGACAAACAATGAGCATCTCGGCGATCATGGGCATTTCGCTTTCGGGCATGCAGGCGCAGCAAACGCGTCTTGCCGCGACAGCCAACAATGTCGCCAATGCAATGACCCCCGCCTATGATCGACTCGAGACCGACTTAACCAGCCGCGGGCAAGGCGGCGTCTCCTCCACGGTTTCCCGATCGGGTGGTCCCGTGCTCGATGACACGTCGAATGTCGACCTCGCATCGGAAATGCTGTCACTTGTAGAAGCCGAGATCGGCTTCAAGGCCAATGCCGCGGCCTGGGAGACGGGTGCGGACATCTGGGACGTCCTGCTCAGCATCAAGCGTGACTGATTCTTCGCTACGCCATGCACGCGGCTCATCGTCTGAAAACGGTGACGTGAAGACGCATCTTGTCACAACCAGTCTCCGCAACGCTCGGATAGCACTGACTTTTTTGGGCCAACGGCCACTCCGTCAGGCAAAAGCACCAAACGGACCGAATTCTCCGATTGCAAAGAGCCGGGCATCCAGACACAGTCGGGAGTTGCATACGGTTGCATCGAGGATAGCATGTATAACGACGCACTCACCTACCTGAAGACCCAGATCCTTTGCGCAGAGATCGAGGACGGTGTTGGTTTCCGCAGTCTCGTCGAACAGCGTCTCGACCAGGCGCTCACATCTATCCACACGAATGATTATGTCGAGGACTGTCTGTTTCAGATCACCGAGGCGCTCAAACAACTCGACACCGGATCAACGGACCCGGTGAAGCTTCGCAATTACCTATTGGGTGCGATCGAGGCGCTGCGAGACGAACTCTATCTTTGCGACATCGAGGCGGATGTCCGTCACTCCGCTGTCGGATTCTGAAGAACCGCGCTTGCGGCCTCCACCGGCGCGGCGACGATCGAGACCGTCGGCGGCAGCAAGCGACACCATCTGCAGAAGATGATCAAGGAAGAGCGCGTCGTCGCTCAGCGGGGCTTTCTGCGAAACGCCCTTGATGATCTCCCGAAGACTACGAACCTGCTCTTCGACGATCGAGCGAACGTAGATTTCAGAGGATGGAAGTTGGCCATCCGGCATGTCATTCTCCTGCAATTCTTGCATATTCCATATGTCCGTGAAGTTGTTCCGCGAAGGCGAGACGTTGAAGGGCCGCCGTTGTGAAGGGATTGCCCGGTGCGCGCTCGAGATCGAGGACGCTGCCCGTAATCCGGTAGAGTTCGTGATGCTTGAGGAGCCCTGCCATCGAGGGTTTGGCCGTGATCGGAACGATCAGCGATCCATCGAGCATGCTCGGAGCCGCCAGAGGCATCACATCCCAACCGGTCGTCAGAAGCAGGTTGACGAGCTTGGGATGTGTCTCGACAATCAGCGTCCCGATGCCCGCCATGAGGCAATACTCCATGACTCCGGTCATCAGGATGTTTGAGATCGGCACGCCGGCGATCGACTTATTCGACACTTCAGCAATGCACCGGGTCCATTCATAGACGCGAGGCCCACGCGGCCAGTCGGCACCGTCCATCAGATGCGGATAGACATCCGACAGAAGATGCGGCTTCAGGGTCGGCAGAAGGCGGCTGTAGCCGACCACGTCACCGCCGACGACGAGCGGCAGATGAATGGCCTCGTTGCCGTCGAACTGGTCGATCTCCCGCTCGTCGGCACGACGGCAGGCTTCCCATCCCAGTCGCTCGACGAACTGACGATGGCGAAAAGCCCAGACCTGCTCCATGACGTCAGCATGATCATGGGCGTTCCTGCCTAGAATTGTCGCAAGCATGCGGACCCCCAGAAAATCCAGGGGCAAGATTGCGGGATGTGGCGCGAATTCAATATAGGCCGTTCTGCCTATTTATCGGATTATTCCAAGCCGAATCGATTCAGCGATCAGTTGCGCACGGTTCACGGAATTCAACTTTCGGCTCGCCGCCGCGATTTCGTGCTGAACTGTTTTCTCGGAGATTCCAAGGATTTGTCCGATCTCCCAGTTGGTCTTTCCGGCCGAGCACCAGAGGATAACCTCGCGTTCGCGCGGCGTAACTTTGGCCGCTGCGGCAGCACTGCGCTCGCTGCTGTCGACGAGGAAGGCACGCAACCGGTTGTGCGCGTAGATTGAAACGATGTGCAGCGCACCGCGCTGCTCATTGGACAGATCGACCTTTTGAGCACCGAAGGTGACAATTGCCTGAAAGCCGCCGACGGAGTGGAGCGGCACGCTGTAGCCATCGAGCATTCCAAACTCGGTCGCCTCATTCATGACGCGCTTGGAAGAGCGGCTGAGCGGCTTGTCGGCCAGAGCTTCCGACCAGACAAAGGCCTCATTCGACATCTTCGTCCGGTAGATTACCGGATCGACATGCACATAGTTTTCCTCGACATAGCGCTCGAACCAGCCCTCGGGCCAAGCATTCAGCATGAAATAGGGATCGATGCGCTCGCCCGGCAGCGGGATGCCGGACACTGCAAAGCAGTCCATGCCAAAGGCTCTCGCCACCTTGCCAAGGCAGGCCAGGACCTCCTCATTGTCGCGGGCTCGCGACGATTCGGTTATGAAATCGAACATCGCATTGGCTGTCGCCTGCCTGTCTGACATCCGCACCCTCAAGATAGCCAGTCATCACATTTGTGACTCCTAGCACAGCCCGCGACCAGTCGATCCGATAAACATTGGATTTCCAAGGGAATTGATGAAGCGTCCTGCGGGCATTCCCTGAGGAGATGGGATCCGGCCAAAGGCGTTGCCAGGCTTCACGTGACCGTCAATACGGCATGCAGCAGGGCGAGAATGCCAAAGGCGATCAGAATAAACGCCGAGACACGGCTGACCAAGATCGCAAATCCCTCGGAAAGCCGGGTGCGCAATACGGTCACGACGCCGCTCAGAAAGAACCACCAGGCAAGCGAGCCCAGAAAGACCCCCGCCACCAGCAGCACGCCGGCCGAACCGCCGTCGCCCGCCGCAAGCCCCAGTCCAGCAAAAATCGCTGCAAAGGTGAGAATCGTCGCAGGGTTTGCGATGGTAAGCAGGAAGGTCGCCGCAATCGTGGACAGCAGCCCACGGGCCTGGACAGAGGCTGCGGAAACCTCAAGGCGCGGCCTCAGCGCCGTCACACCAAGATAGAGCAGGAACAGACCGCCTGCGAGCTGCAACGGCAACATGATCGAGCCGAGATGAGATCCAAGGGCGGTAAAGCCCCCAGCAGCCATGGCGGCATAGACACCATCGGCGATCGCTGTTCCGAGCCCTCCCGCAACGCCCGCCCAGAAGCCACGTTCCAGCGTGCGGTTAATGCACAATGCTCCGATCGGCCCGAGCGGCGCGGCTATGGCCACACCAAGCACTAGGCCCTTGCCGAAGAGGAGTACATCCATGTCACTCTGTGCCGATCACGTAGCTGCGTTCGCTTGCCGTCGACAGGGCGATCATCGTCTCGCTGCGGGCGATCAGACGCTCGCCCTTCAGGTCGGCGAGGAATGCCTCGATGCCCGTGAGGTCGGCCGTTCTAATCTTCAGCATGTAGGACCAGCTGCCCGTGACATGATGACATTCTAGGACCGCCGGGTGGGATTCGGCATAATCGCGGAAGGCAGCCTGCTCGGTATCCTGTGGAAGTGTTACCAGCATGAAGGCGGTGATCGGCAGGCCGAGTGCTGCCGGATCCACCTCAAGCGTGAAGCGCTTGATCGCTCCCGACGCGACGAGGCGGCGTATGCGTTCATTGACGGCAGAGGGAGAAAGCCCTACCACATCCCCGATGCTCGCCAGCGAACGGCGGGCATCCTCAGCCAAGAGATCGATAATTTTGCGGTCACTGGTATCCATGGCCGCAGTTTATTTGCGTAAATCGATATTCCGCAAGATAATTCTTCGAATAAAGGCGAAAAAGAGAATTCCCGCAAGACGAGAGCCGCCCCGGCTCATCTCGAGTCTAGCTCAGGCCGGTGCGGCCTGACGCTGCTTTGCGAGCTCGGTAAGATCGGCAGCCTTCAACTCCACGGATTCGCCGCAGCCGCAGGCGGAGGTCTGATTCGGGTTGTGGAAGGTGAAACCCGACCGCAGCGTCGTCGTCTCGAAGCCCATTTCTGTGCCGAGCAGATAAAGAACTGCGGCCGGGTCGATCCAAACGGACGCGCCGTCCTTTTCGATACGGTCATCCTTCGGATTGGGTTCGGTGACCAGATCGATGGTGTATTCCATCCCGGCGCAGCCACCCTTCTTGATGCCCACGCGAATACCCTTGGCATCGGGACCGGAATTCTCGACGATTGCCCTGACGCGTGCGGCAGCCGCATCGCTCATGGTCATTACCTGAAAGCCCATCGGCACAGTCTCCATCAACAACCGGGTTCAAGGTCCGGCGTTTCTGTCGCCAATGTAAGGGAGGCGCCCCGTCGGTTCAATAGCTTAGGCGGGGACCCGGCCCCAGGTGCAGTGTTTTGCGAACATGTCCTATGCTTGATGATGATCAATCCTTGAGCACGGCAGGCTTACCCGAAAAACTTGATCTTTATCAGAAGCTTGAAACGCGCCGCCGCTTGGCGCTCCCCTCGACCGCGATCAAAAATATTGCAGCGCACAGCACAAAGGGATGCAAAGGCGGGCAAAGGACGACGAAATCCGTTGAAATTTTGACCATTCGGTAAATTAATTTCTCCGCCGAAACGTAAGGCGCTGCTTTAATTGTGTTTTTTAAACTGGCACGGTGGTTGCTTATCTCTCTGCGAAACAAAAAAGGCGCCCGGCGCGCCTCCAGAAGCGGAGAACGAAAAATGGAAATCGGCGTCTTTATCCCGATCGGCAACAATGGCTGGCTCCTTTCGGAGAATGCCCCGCAATACAAGCCGACATTCGAGCTCAACAAGGCGATCACGCTGAAAGCCGAAGAATACGGTTTCGACTTCGCGCTTTCGATGATCAAGCTGCGTGGCTTCGGCGGAAAGACGGAGTTCTGGGATTATAACCTGGAAAGCTTCACTCTGATGGCGGGCCTCGCCGCCGTCACCTCGAAGATCAAGCTCTTCGGCACGGCCGCGACCCTGATCATGCCGCCGGCGATCGTCGCCCGCATGGCCACCACGATCGATTCGATTTCCGGCGGACGCTTCGGCGTCAACCTGGTCACCGGCTGGCAGCGCCCGGAATACAGCCAGATGGGCCTGTGGCCCGGCGACGACTATTTCTCCGACCGCTACGAATATCTCAGCGAATACACGACCGTGCTGAAGGATCTGCTGACCACAGGCCAGTCCGACCTCAAGGGCAAGCATTTCCAGATGGATGATTGCCGGATGAAGCCGATCCCGGAAGGCGATGTGAAGCTGATCTGCGCCGGCTCCTCCAATGCCGGCATGGCTTTTTCGGCTCAGTTCGCCGATTACAGCTTTTGCTTCGGCGTCGGGGTCAATACGCCGAAGGCTTTTGCGCCGACCAACGAGCGCCTGCTGGCGGCCACCGCAAAGACCGGTCGCGAGGTGCGCTCCTTCGTGCTGACCATGGTGCTGGCCGAAGAAACCACCGAAGAAGCCTTTGCCAAGTGGGAGCACTACAAGGCGGGCGCCGACGAGGACGCCATCAAGTGGCTCGGCCTGCAGAGTGCCGCCGACACGAAATCCGGCTCCGACACCAATGTCCGCCACATGGCGAACCCTGTCTCGGCCGTCAACATCAATATGGGCACGCTGATCGGCTCCTATGCGGAAGTCGCCGCCATGCTCGACGAGATGAGCGAAGTCCCCGGGACCGGCGGCGTAATGCTGACCTTCGACGACTTCCTCGAAGGCATCGAAAAATTCGGCAAATACGTCCAACCGCTGATGAAGAGCCGCGCCCATGTGAACCAGATGCTGGAGGCCGCCGAATGAGCGAGGCCGTTGTTGCAGGCTATCAGCCACGCCCGGAACTGACCAAGAGCGTCACGCTTCCGGCCCGTCCCGAGCCGATCACGCTGAAGCCGTCGGAAACGGCGGTCGTCGTCGTCGACATGCAAAATGCCTATTCGACCGAGGGCGGCTACGTGGATCTCGCCGGTTTCGACATTTCGGGCGCCAAGGGCACCATTGCCAATATCAAGAAGACGCTGGATGCGGCCCGCGCGGCGGGCGTGCTGGTCGTGTATTTCCAGAACGGCTGGGATCCTGACTATGTCGAGGCCGGCGGCCCCGGCTCGCCCAACTGGCACAAGTCGAATGCGCTGAAAACAATGCGCAAGCGGCCGGAGCTGCAGGGCAAGCTGCTCGCCAAGGGCACCTGGGACTATGCGATCGTCGACGAACTCCAGCCGAAGCCCGGCGACATCCTCGTGCCGAAGAGCCGCTATTCCGGCTTCTTCAACACCAATATGGACTCGGTGCTGCGCGCCCGCGGCATCCGCAACCTCGTCTTTGTCGGCATTGCCACCAATGTCTGCGTGGAAAGCTCGGTGCGCGATGCCTTCCACCTCGAATATTTTGGCGTGATGCTCGAGGACGCGACCCATCACCTCGGCCCCGACTTCATCCAGCAGGCGACCGTCTACAATGTCGAAAAGTTCTTCGGCTGGGTGGCGACCGTCAACGACTTCTGCGGTGCGATCGGTCAGGCAGCGCCTGCCGACGCGGCCGAATGATCATCAACATTCCAACAAGACGTCATTGAACCAGGAGAGTGTGAGAATGCCCAAGACCATCGTCGTTCCGGAAGGCACCCAGAAGCCAATCGCCCCCTATTCGCCCGGCGCCCTTGCCGACGGCGTGCTCTATGTCTCGGGGACCCTTCCCTTCGACAAGAACAACGACGTCGTGCATGTCGGCGACGCCGCCGCCCAGACGCGCCATGTGCTGGAGACCATCAAGTCTGTCATCGAGACCGCCGGCGGCACGATGGAAGACGTCACGATGAACCACATCTTCGTCACCGACTGGGCCAATTACCAGGCCGTCAACAAGGTCTATGCCGAATACTTCCCCGGCGACAAGCCGGCGCGCTACTGCGTGCAGTGCGGCCTAGTGAAGCCAGACGCGCTGGTCGAAATCGCGACGGTCGCGCATATCGGGAAGACGTGAGGGGAAGCACAGCCCCTCATCCCCCTGCCGGGACCTTCTCCCCGCAAGCGGGGAGAAGAGACCTTTACGCAATTGCCTGCACCTGGGCTTCCCTGCACAAAGGGCGGCCATCCCCTCTCCCCGCCTGCGGGGAGAGGGTCAGGGTGAGGGGCTAAGCCAGAGCAAACACGCATGCATTACGACATCCACGGCCTTACCTCTCCCGATGCACCGACCATCCTGCTCTCGTCAGGGCTCGGCGGCTCCGGCGGCTATTGGGCACCGCAGATGCCTGCCCTCTCGGAGCGTTTCCGCGTCATCACCTATGACCATCGCGGCTGCGGCAAGACGGGCGGCTCGGTGCCCGAAGTCGGCGGCATCGCAGCCATGGTGGACGACGTGCTCGAAATCGTCGAAACGCTGAAGCTCGAAAAATTCCATTTCATGGGCCATGCTCTGGGTGGCCTGATCGGGCTTGATCTGGCGCTGCGCCGGCCGGAACTGATCGAAAGCCTCGTGCTGATCAATGCCTGGAGCAAGGCGGATCCGCATTCCGGACGTTGCTTCGACGTGCGCATCGCACTCCTGGAGAACGCCGGTGTCGAGGCCTTCGTCAAGGCACAGCCGCTCTTCCTCTATCCCGCCATCTACATGACGGAAAACCCTGAGAAGATGGCGGCGGAAGAGGCTCATGCACTCGCCCATTTCCAGGGTCGCGACAACATCCTGCGACGCATCGCGGCACTGCGCGCCTTCGATATCGACGATCGCCTCGCCGAGATCCAGACGCCGACGCTTGTCGTCGCCACCCGCGACGACCTGCTCGTCCCCTATTCCCGTTCCCTGCGCCTCGCAGACGGCCTGGCGAACGCAAATCTCATGCTTACCGTCGCCGGTGGACACGCCGTCAATGTCACCTACCCGCAAACATTTAACAGCGCGGTCCTCGACTTCCTGTCGACCCTCGAACACGCCTGAAGGAATTGCCCATGCTGGCCACCAAGACCATCGCACCTGTCGCATCTGCACCGGAAACCACCTCGCCGGAAAAGAGTGCGACCTATCGCAACGGCATGGCTCGGCTTGCCGCCGCCGTCACCGTCGTCACAACCGATGGCCCCGCCGGACGCGCCGGCTTTGCGGCAACCGCCGTCACCAGCGTGTCGGACAATCCGCCGACGCTGCTCGTCTGCCTCAACAAAGGCAGCTCAGCCTATCCTGCCGTCAGCGCCAACGGTTTTGTCACGGTCAACGCGCTCTCAGCAGAACACGAGCCTGTCAGCCGGCTCTTCGGTGGCAAGACGCCGGTCGAGGAGCGCTTTGCCGCCGCCACCTGGGAGACGACGCCGTCGGGCACGCCGCGCCTGGTCGATGCACTCGTCTCGTTCGAATGCCGGGTCACGGAAGTGCATGACGGCAGCACCCATGACGTGTTGTTCTGCGAGGTTCTCGACGTCACCACCCGCGAGGGCGGCCAGGCGCTCGTCTATTTCGACCGGGCCTATCGTACGGTCTAAACATCTGGACCGAAAGGCAAAACGGCCCGCGCAAGGCGGGCCGTTTCGTTGGTTGCCTAATTCTCTCAGTACCAGCCGACGGCGACCTGCGCCTCTTCGGACATGCGGTCCGGCGTCCACGGCGGATCGAAGCTCATCTCGACCTCGACGCCCGATACACCTTCAACCGACCCGACGGCATTTTCGACCCAGCCCGGCATTTCGCCGGCAACCGGGCAACCCGGGGCGGTCAGGGTCATGACGATCTTCACCGTCCGGTCGTCCTCAATGTCGATCTTGTAGATCAGCCCGAGTTCGAAGATGTCAGCCGGAATTTCCGGATCATAGACGGTCTTCAGCGCCGCGACGATATCATCCGACAGGCGCGCCACCTCTTCCGGCGGGATCGCCGTGTTGATGATGCCTTCGCGGACGTCTGGCTTGGTTTCGGTGTCACTCATGGTGTTCATTCCTCAGGCGAAGAAGCTGCGGGCGTAATCCAGAGCGTCCGCCAGCGCATCGACTTCTTCCCGTGTGTTATAAAGGCCGAACGACGCCCGGCAAGTGGAGGTCACGCCGAAACGCGCCAGAAGCGGCTGGGCGCAATGGGTTCCGGCGCGAACGGCGACACCGCGTCGGTCGATCATGGTGGAGACATCATGGGCATGAATGCCGGCGAGTTCGAAGGAGAAGATCGCTCCCTTGCCCGGTGCATTGCCGATGATGCGCAGCGAATTGATCGCCGAGAGGCGCTCATGCGCATAGGCGCGCAGGCTCTCCTCATGGGCAGCGATTGCCGGACGGCCAAGGCTTTCCATGTAGTCGAGCGCATAGCCCAGACCGATTGCCTGGACGATCGGCGGCGTGCCGGCCTCGAAGCGATGCGGCGGCTCGTTATAGGTGACGCGGTCTTCGGCCACCTCGATGATCATCTCTCCGCCGCCCATGAAGGGGTCCATGTCGCGCAGGCGGTCCATTTTGCCCCAGAGCACGCCGATGCCCGAGGGGCCGTAGAGCTTGTGGCCGGTCACGGCATACCAGTCGCAACCGAGATCCTGAACGTCGACGGGCATGTGGACGGCGCCCTGGCTGCCATCGACCATCACGGCGATGCCACGCTCATGCGCGATCCGGCAGACCTCCTTGATCGGCACGACGGTGCCGAGCGCGTTCGACATATGGGTGATCGCGATCAGCTTGGTGCGCTCTGTCAGGCAGCCGACAAAGGCCTCCATGTCGAAGGCACCTTCGTCGGTCACCGGCGCCCAGACGAGCTTGGCGCCCTTGCGCTCCCTGAGGAAATGCCAGGGCACGATGTTGGAGTGATGCTCCATGATCGAGAGCACGATCTCGTCGCCCTCGCCGATGTGCTTCATGCCCCAGCCATAGGCGACCGTGTTGATCGCCTCGGTCGAGGACTTGGTGAAGATCACCTCGTCAATCGAAGGGGCATTCAGAAAACGGCGCACCTTTTCGCGCGCCGCTTCATAGGCGTCCGTCGCGGCATTGGACAGGAAATGCAGGCCACGATGCACGTTGGCGTATTCGTTAGAGTATGCATGGCTGATCGCGTCGATCACCTGCTTCGGCTTCTGGGCCGAGGCGGCATTGTCGAGATAGACCAGCTTCTTGCCGTAGACCTCGCGCGACAGGATCGGGAAATCCCGTCTGACGGCTTCAACGTCGTACCCTGTCCGTGCCGCGATCGTGTCAGCCATGATGCTCCAGCCAGTCGGTGATGATCTCTTCCAGGGCCTCGACGAGCGGCTCGTTTTCGAGCTCCTCGACGATTTCGGCAACGAAGCCGTTGATCAGCAGCGCACGGGCCTTCTTTTCCGGAATGCCGCGCGACATCAGATAGTAGAGATGGCTCTTGACGATGTCGGCGACCGTCGCACCATGGGCGCACTGCACGTCGTCTGCGAAGATTTCGAGCTCCGGCTTCACCGAGAACTCGGCATCGTCAGACATCAGCAGCGTGTTGCAGGCCATGCGCGCATCGGTCTTCTGGGCATCCGGAGCAACCCGGATCATGCCCTGGAACACACCCTTGGCGCGATCGAAAACGACGTTGCGGATGATCTCCGTCGAGGTCGTGTTCGGCACGTTATGACCGAGCGTCATGGTGACGTCGGTATGGGTGTCACCGCCCAGCAGGTTGACGCCGCGCAGCATGAAGTCGGAGCCTTCGCCCGCCGTCTTCACATGCACTTCCTGACGCACCAGCTTGCCGCCGGCATTCACGATGAAGAGACGGAACTTGGCGTCCGTGCCAAGCTCTGCGCGGATCTGGCCAAGATGCGTGTCGGCATCGCCTTCGCCCTGCAGGATCACCCAGGTGATCTCAGCACCCTCGCCGAGCTTCAGATCGGCGACGACAGAGGCAAGGGCTGCCGAACCGCTCTGGCCGACATGGCGCTCGATCACGGTTGCCTTGGAACCTTTGCCGAAACGGGCCGGAAACCGCAGATGCAGCTGGCCGGCTGCATGCACCGACTGCAGTTCGATCGGCGCTTCGATGTCGGCGTCTTCGGCAACCTCGAGCATAAATCCGTCGCGCACGAACGCGCCGTTCAGGCGGCCAATCGTGTCGTCACCGTTGAAGGCGGTCAGGCCTTCAGCGGCGTCACCGTTCGTCAGCGCATCGCGGTAGAGCGAAACGGCAAGGCCTTCCGGCAGCGATGCCGGTACCTCAGCCACACCCTGCAGGATGTTGAGGACGGCGGCACCCGAAACCAGCGGATTGACCGCCTTGGCGACAGCCTGGGGCTCTTCGGCCGGGAGCGCACGCAGCAGCGCCTTGAGGTCCGTATAGTGGAAGGTCTCGACGCGGCGCGTCGGCAGCCCCTGGCGCTTCAGCGCGTCGAACAGACCGTCACGCTTCTGCAACACGGCGCCATCGCCGGGCAGACTGCCAATCTGGTTGGTATAGGCGTCGATGAGCTGGGTCTCAGCTGCGGTGAGCCGGTTGGCCGCTTGCAATGTCATCGTTGCAACTCCTTCATTCTCGGCCCGAACTCAGGCAGCCTGCCCCGTGATGTCGGCATAGCCGTTCGCTTCCAGATCGAGCGCCAGCGACTTGTCGCCCGACTTGATGATCTGGCCCTTGTAGAGGACGTGCACGCTATCAGGCACGATGTAGTCGAGCAGACGCTGATAGTGGGTAATGACAACAGTTGCGCGATCCGGACGCTTCAGCGCGTTCACGCCATCAGCGACGATCTTCAGAGCGTCGATGTCGAGACCGCTGTCGGTTTCGTCGAGGATGCAGAGCTTCGGCTCGAGCAGCGCCATCTGCAGGATCTCAGCGCGCTTCTTTTCGCCGCCGGAGAAACCGACATTGAGCGGACGCTTCAGCATGTCAGGGTTGATCTTCAGCTCGGCAGCGGCTTCCTTGACGCGGCGCATGAAGTCCGGGGTCGTCAGCTCGTCTTCGCCACGCGCCTTGCGCTGCGAGTTCATCGCGACCTTGAGGAACTGCATGGTGGCCACGCCCGGGATTTCGACCGGATACTGGAAGGCAAGGAAGATGCCCTTGGCAGCGCGCTCGGCCGGGTCGAGTTCGAGAATGCTCTCGCCGTTATAGAGGATGTCGCCTTCGGTGACTTCATAGTCCTCGCGGCCTGAGAGAATGTAGGACAGGGTCGACTTGCCGGAGCCGTTCGGGCCCATGATGGCAGCGACTTCGCCGGCCTTCACGGTCAGGTTCAGGCCCTTGATGATTTCGGTGCCGTCTTCGGCAATGCGGGCATGGAGGTTTCTGATTTCAAGCATGTCTGTGTTCCTGTCCATCGGGCGGTTCAAGGGCCGCCTGTCGTTTCCTGTTGCGCCCTGGGGCGCTTTTTCATTCCGTCATCCTCGGGCTTGTCCCGAGGACACCCGGGCTACCGGCCTTGCGCCATGCGCACTGGCTTGTCAGCCCTCATTCAATTCGAGTCGCTTTTCGATCCGGTCGAGACGCAGCTTCAGCTCTGCGATCTCGCCGTCCTGTCGAGCCTCATCCGTCATGAACCCAGCCATATACTGCTTCATGGCCCGCATCTCGGAACGCATGCCGACCATCTCTTCCTTCAGGGAAGAGATGTCTGTCCGCATGATCCTCAGATGTTCGAGGATGAGGTTCTCGACCTTCTCGTTCATCAGCCGACCGACCCCTCGAGCGAGATGTTGATCAGCTTCTGCGCCTCGACAGCAAACTCCATCGGCAGCTGCTGGATGACGTCGCGGACGAAGCCGTTGACGATGAGCGCGATCGCCTCTTCTTCCGGGATGCCGCGCTGCATGGCGTAGAACTTCTGGTCCTCGGAGATCTTCGAGGTCGTCGCCTCGTGCTCCACCTTAGCCGTCGAGTTTTTCACCTCGATGTAAGGAACGGTGTGGGCGCCGCAGGTGTCACCGATCAGGAGCGAATCGCAATTGGTGAAGTTGCGGGCGTTTTCCGCTTTGCGATGCATCGAGACCTGGCCGCGATAGGTGTTCTGCGACACGCCGGCCGAGATGCCCTTGGAGATGATCCGGCTCTTGGTATTCTTGCCGAGATGGATCATCTTGGTTCCGCTGTCGACCTGCTGATGGCCGTTGGAGACGGCGATCGAGTAGAACTCGCCCTGGCTGTCATCGCCGCGCAGGATGCAGGACGGGTATTTCCAGGTGATCGCCGAACCGGTTTCGACCTGGGTCCAGGAGATCTTCGAGCGCGCACCACGGCAATCGCCACGCTTGGTGACGAAGTTGTAGATGCCGCCCTTGCCGTCCTTGTCGCCGGGATACCAGTTCTGGACTGTCGAATACTTGATCTCGGCATCATCGAGCGCCACTAGTTCGACGACGGCAGCATGCAGCTGGTTTTCGTCGCGCTGGGGCGCCGTGCAACCTTCGAGATAGGACACGTAAGCGCCTTCCTCGGCAACGATCAGCGTGCGCTCGAACTGGCCGGTGTTCTTCTCGTTGATGCGGAAATAGGTCGACAGTTCCATCGGGCAGCGAACGCCCTTCGGGATGTAGACGAAGGAACCGTCGGTGAAGACGGCGCAGTTCAGCGTCGCATAATAGTTGTCGGTGACGGGTACCACCGAGCCGAGATACTTCTTCACCAGCTCCGGATATTCGCGGATCGCTTCCGAGATCGACATGAAGATCACGCCGGCCTTCTTCAGTTCTTCCTTGAAGGTGGTGACAACGGAGACCGAATCGAAGACGGCGTCGACGGCGATCTTGGAGGACTGGACGCCCGCCAGCATTTCCTGCTCTTTCAGCGGAATGCCGAGCTTCTCATAGACCTTCAGGAGTTCCGGGTCGACTTCGTCAAGCGACTTCGGGCCGGCAGCCGTCTTCGGTGCTGCGTAGTAATAGATGTCGTTGAAGTCGATCTTCGGATAGTCGACACGGGCCCAAGTGGGCTCGACCATCGTCAGCCAGCGCCTGTAGGCGTCGAGGCGCCATTCCAGCATCCATTCCGGCTCATGCTTCTTTGCCGAAATGAAGCGGACGATATCTTCCGACAGGCCCTTCGGGGCCTTGTCGACTTCGATCGTGGTTTCAAAACCGTACTTGTACTGGTCGACGTCGATCTGGCGGACCTGATCGATCGTTTCCTGCACAGCAGCCATGGTCGTTCTCCAATCTTGCCGGGCCAAATTCCGGCAGCTTGTTAACGTTGGGCGGTGACCCGCCATACTTAAGGTTCCCGAGCCATCATTTCACCCCTCTTGGCAAGGGAAAAACGACGTTTGGCCCGGTTTTTCGCCGCCTTAGGCGGCCTGCCCCGCCGGTTTGCGGCGGGCAGCAATCTTTGCAAAGGCGCCCAGAAAGCGTTCGATGTCGCTTTCCGTCGTTTCAGGGCCGATCGACAGGCGAAGCGCCCCGGTCGCGGCATCCTCGCCCATGGCGGTCAGCACGTGGCTTGCACCCACCTTGCCCGAAGAGCAAGCGGCACCGGCCGAAAGTGCTACACCTTCGAGATCGAAGGCGATCTGCCCGGTTTCCGCCTTGAGCCCCGGCAGATGAAAGAAGCTCGTATTGCCGACACGCGCTTCACCCCGTCCGTAGATCACGGTGTCTGGCGCCACCGACAACATGGCTTGCTCAGCCCGATCGCGACGTGCAGACACATGCGAATTCCGCTCGACCAGGCCCGCCGCCATTTCGCGCGCAGCAGCGCCGAAGCCGGCGATCGCCGCGAGATTTTCCGTACCGGCGCGATGCCCCTTCTCCTGGCCGCCACCACGCATGAGAGGTTCCGGCATCAAGGTCTCGCCACGCGACACCAGCGCACCTACACCCTTGGGACCACCCAGCTTGTGGGCCGAGAGAATCAGGAAATCGACACCAAGGTCGGCGATCGACAAGGGAATGCGTCCTGCCGCCTGTACGGCATCCACCACCAGCAGCCCACCACTCTTCTTTACGACGGCGGAGATCTCCTGGATTGGCTGAATGATGCCGGTTTCATTGTTGACCAGCATGACTGCGACCAAAGGCAGCCCATCTGCGGGATCATGTGAAGCAAGAGCGCAGGCAAGCGCATCGAGATCGACAAGACCCGAACGGGCAACCGGCACTTCCGTAACCTGATCAGCGGCAAAGCGTCCCCCGGCTCTGACAGCCGGATGCTCGATCGCAGAAATATAGAGCCGACCGAGCGAAACACGCGACTTGCCCATGCGATAGATGGGCGACAACACCTGATTGGCGGCTTCGGTCGCACTTGCGGTGAAGGTCACATGCGCCGGCTCGGCACCGACGAGCTGCGCCACCTCGCGGCGCGCCTTCTCGACGACGGCCCGGGCTGCCCGCCCCTCGGCATGCACCGAAGACGGATTTCCGGGCATGGCGAGCGCATCGAGCATGGCATCGCGCGCCGCGCCCATCAGGGGTGCGGTGGCGTTCCAGTCAAGATAGATGCGCTCAACAGCCATCCTCGGTTCGGACTCCCTTACAGCAGGCGGCGCATTTTCCTTGAAATTTCCGCCGGGCTTGCCTTATGACACCTTCACCCCGGATGCGACGCCATCCAGTTTCGAACGGTTCTAAACTTCGTTCTAGAAAAGCTGACTGACGCCGTCAAGTCAGCTTTCTAATTTGGTGTTGACGAACCGCAAAAATGTCAGGGACCGGAACCTAATGCCCGAAGTGATTTTCAACGGCCCCGCCGGCCGTCTCGAAGGCCGTTATCAACCTTCCAAGGAAAAGAGCGCACCGATCGCGATCATCCTTCATCCGCATCCGCAATTCGGCGGGACGATGAACAACCAGATCGTCTACCAGCTGTTCTATATGTTCCAGAAGCGCGGCTTCACCACGCTTCGCTTCAACTTCCGCGGCATAGGCCGCAGTCAGGGTGAATTCGACCATGGTGCAGGCGAGTTGTCGGATGCCGCTTCTGCCCTCGACTGGGTGCAGAGCCTGCATCCGGATTCGAAGAGCTGCTGGGTGGCCGGCTACTCCTTCGGCTCCTGGATCGGCATGCAGCTCCTGATGCGTCGCCCCGAGATCGAAGGCTTCATGTCGATTGCGCCGCAACCGAACATCTATGACTTCTCCTTCCTCGCCCCCTGCCCGTCGTCCGGCCTGATCATCAACGGCGACAGCGACAAGGTAGCCCCGGAGAAGGACGTCATTGGCCTCGTCGACAAGCTGAAGACACAGAAGGGCATCCTGATCACCCACAAGACAGTGTCGGGCGCCAACCACTTCTTCAACGGCCAGGTGGAAACGCTGATGGCCGAATGCGAAGACTATCTCGACCGCCGCCTCGATGGCGAACTGGTCCCGGAACCCGCCGCCAAGCGGATCCGGTAAGTTCAAAAGGCAAGAACTAGATGGCGCGGTTTAATCCGCGCCATTTGCTTTCAAGGGTTCAACGACAACTGTCCTACGAACCAGGCGGTACCACGTTCATGGAGTGCTTCCGACCATGACCTCAGAGATGTCCTTTGACGCCGTCGGTCTCGCAGGTGGCGGTAACCGATGCTACTGGCAGAGCGGCTTCCTGAAAGCCTTCAGCGAGCATCATCCGCTCAACCCGCGTTTCTACGTCGCCGTTTCGGCCAGCGCCTATCACGGCGCGATGCATCTTGCCGGCGTCGGCGATCGTGTCAGGGAGTCCGCTTTCGCCTTTGCCGAACAGGGCCATCGCGGTGTTGACTGGGGGGCGCTACGACGGCGGGAATCGCCGCTCGTTGTGGGAAAGCTCTTTCGGCAGCTGCTCGCCGACGCATTCGGCGAAGAAGAACTCGCCACGCTGAAGGCGGCACCGCCGATGTTGATCCAGCTCTCCGGCCTGCCGGATTGGATGCCCGGTGCGCTCGGGGCACTGGGCTCGATTGGCGCCTATCAGATCGAGAAGCTCTTGACCGACGGCACCCACTCCAAGGCGGGCCTGCGGATGAAATTGCGCCCCACCTGGATCTCGACGCACAATTGCGACTATCCCGGCGAACTCGTCGATGCGCTGATGGCCACCTCGTCGGTACCGCCCTTCATGCCGGTCGGACGTGTCCGGGGCCGCGCCTATCTCGACGGCGGGCTCGTCGACAATCCGCCACTGATGAAGCTCACGGAAGTCGAGGCGAAGGGCTGGAAGACATTGCTTCTGACCACCCGTTTTGGCCGAAAGCCCGCTTCCGCCCCCAATCGCGTCGTGGTCGGCCCGAGCGAGGACATCCCGGTCGGCAAATTCTCCGTCGGCGACGCTGCCGGCATCCGGCATGCCTATGAAGTCGGCTTGCGGGACGGCTTGGCCTTTGCCCGGCAGGGGCTTGCTGCGGAACCGGTCAAGTAAAGTTCACGGCTTTCGCGGCGCAGGCGAAAGCACTCCACCGCTCACCGGCTCCAGAACCCCGGTCGTCCCCGGAAATGTCAGAGGGAGCCCCCTTGCCGAGCGTACCGCCAGATAGGCCCAAGCCTCCGCCTCCATGGCATCACCATTGAAGCCCGCCTGTTCGGCGGTGAGTACCGTTGCGCCCTGTTCGCCCGCAAGGCTGACAAGATCGCCCATGATCGTTCGATTCAGGCGTCCCCCGCCGCAGATCACATAGGTCTTCGGAAAACTGGGCAGATGGCCGGCCGACTTGAGGATCGCAGCCGCCGAGATAAAGGCGAGCGTGCGGGCGCCGTCCGACAGTTCGGCTTCATGTCCATCAGGTGGACGGAAATCGTTGCGGTCCAGCGACCGGCGCTTGCTTGCCGTGAAAAACGGATTGTCCAGATAGCGCTCGGCGAGCGCCATGATGACCGAACCTTCAGAAGCGATCCGGCCACCATCGTCATAGGGAATGCCGGCATGGGCCTCGACCCATTGATCGATCAGTGTATTGCCCGGCCCGCTGTCGAAGCCGATAATCGTGCCGTCGCGGTCGAGGAAGGTCAGGTTCGAGATGCCACCGATATTGACGAAACAGACCGGCCAGTCACCTGCCGGGATCTGGTGCGCCAGAGCCTGGTGATAGACCGGCACCAGCGGGGCGCCCTGCCCGCCATGGACCATGTCGTTGGCGCGCATGTCATAGACGACGTCGATGCCGGTTTCGGCTGCCAGCAGCGGCCCGTCGCCGAGCTGGACGGTCAGCGCCTGATCCGGCCGGTGCAGCACCGTCTGGCCGTGGAAGCCAATCAGGTCGATCTGCTCCGGCTTGAGTTGCTGCTGCCGCAGGAATAGCGCGACTGCTTCGGCATGACGTTGAGTCAGGTCCCTCTCCATACGTGAGAAATCACCCGGGCGTTCGGCCCGATGCTTAATTGCCTTGGCATCATCCAGCGCCTGCTTCAGCCGGTCGCGGAAGGCCGGTTCGTAGCGCACCGAGAGGAAGGGGCCGCGCTCGACCACCGTCTCGCCATCGGTGCGGACCAGCGCCACATCGATGCCATCCATCGAGGTGCCACTCATCAACCCGATCGCCGTCCTGATTTCCGCCATTTGCCACCCGATTCGACTGCCATTCATGCCGGACATTCATGACCGAGACGGGTGCACAATTCAAAAAACAATGCTAAAGCCCGCGCGGATTTTAAAGTGTGCCACCGAAAGACCAGATAAACCGAAAGCCACAGCGTCATGACGAAGTTCAAGTCCGATTTCCTCCGCATCCTCTCCGAGCGCGGCTTCATTCATCAGATGTCCGATGAAACGGGGCTCGACGACCTGCTCGCCAAGGAAAGCGTGACGGCCTATATCGGCTATGACCCGACGGCATCCAGCCTGCATGTCGGTCACCTGATGCAAATCATGATGCTGCGCTGGTTCCAAGCGACCGGCCATCAGCCGATCTCGCTGATGGGTGGCGGTACCGGGATGGTCGGTGACCCCTCCTTTAAGGAGGAAGCCCGTAAGCTGATGACGATCGACACGATCGAGGAGAATATCGCCTCGATCAAGCGCTGCTTCTCGCATTATCTCGACTACGACAAGGGTCCGAAGGGCGGCGCCTTGATGATCAACAATGCCGAATGGCTGCGCCCGCTCAATTATCTTGAGTTCCTGCGCGATGTCGGTCGGCATTTCTCGGTCAACCGCATGCTGTCCTTCGACAGCGTCAAGACGCGGCTTGACCGCGAGCAGTCGCTGTCCTTCCTCGAATTCAACTACATGATCCTCCAGGCCTACGACTTCGTGGAGCTCAACCAGCGCTATGGCTGCCGGCTGCAGATGGGCGGCTCGGATCAGTGGGGCAACATCATCAACGGCATCGATCTCGGTCACCGCATGGGCACGCCGCAGCTCTATGCGCTGACGGCTCCGCTGCTTACCACTTCCTCCGGCGCCAAGATGGGCAAGTCGGCCTCGGGAGCGGTGTGGCTCAACGCCGACCTCTTGCCGGTCTATGACTTCTGGCAGTACTGGCGCAACACCGAGGATGCCGATGTCGTGCGCTTCCTCAAGCTCTTCACCATCCTGCCGATGGACGAGATTGCGCGTCTCGCTGCCCTTGGCGGATCCGAAATCAACGAAGCCAAGAAGATCCTCGCGACCGAAGTGACGACGCTGCTGCATGGCCGCGACGCGGCCGAACAGGCTGCCGAAACGGCCCGCAAGACCTTTGAAGAAGGGGCACTCGCCGAGACGCTGCCGACCGTCGAAGTGGCATCCGCCGAGCTGGAAGCCGGCATCGGCCTGCTCGCCCTCATCGTCAAGGCAGGTCTTGCTGCTTCGAACGGTGAAGCCCGCCGTCATGTGCAGGGCGGCGCGGTCAAGATCAACGATGCCGGGGTCTCCGACGAGCGCATGTCTGTGGGCACTTCAGAGGTCACGGCGGATGGCGTGATCAAGCTGTCGCTCGGCAAGAAGAAGCACATTCTGATCAAGCCGGTCTGATCAACGACCAAGCTCCCGGAAGACCTTCGAAAAGCCCGCAATTGCGGGCTTTTCTGCATCTGTAAACAGGCATTAACGCATGGCGCATTTTTCGTCAGCCCGTCCAGTCTGCCGCATATCGCGGCAACCTCATGCACAAATGCATAGCAGTCGCATATTATTTGCACTGCACAATCTTGTTTTACACGCGTATAAGAACGTCAATCGCCGATGCGGGAAAGACCGCAGGATCGGCGAACATTCGACGAGGAAACGACCATGAACCCGATCCGCATTGCAAAGAACTGGATCAGCTACCGCCGCACGATGAACGAACTGGGCAACCTGTCTTCGCAGACCCTGAACGACATCGGCATCACCCGCTACGAAATCCGCAACATCGCTTCGCGCTCCTTCCGTTAAGCGGACCCTGCGAGAAGCAGCCTGTCAAACGGCACCGCATGGTGCCGTTTTTGATTCGAGCTTCGCGAATGTGAACCCTCCGCGCGGTGCACGGCTCCAGACATGATGGACCTCGCGCGGCGAGCCGTGATATGCAGCCGCCCATGACAAACAGCTCCTTCTCCCCCATTCACATCATCGGCGGCGGTCTTGCAGGTTCGGAGGCCGCCTGGCAGGTGGCCCAGGCCGGAGTCCCGGTCATCCTGCACGAGATGCGCGGCGTGCGCGGCACCGATGCGCACAAGACCGACGGCTTGGCCGAACTGGTCTGCTCGAACTCCTTCCGCTCCGATGACGCAACGTCAAACGCCGTCGGCGTCATCCATGCCGAGATGCGGCTCGCCGGCTCGCTGATCATGGCCTGCGCCGACAGGCATCAAGTCCCGGCCGGTGGCGCGCTCGCTGTCGACCGTGACGGCTTCTCCGAGGCCGTCACCGCCGAGATCCAACAGCATCCGCTGATCACGGTGGTGCGCGAAGAAGTCACTGGCCTGCCGCCGGAGGAATGGGATCTCGCGATCATCGCTACAGGGCCTCTCACCTCACCGGCGCTCGCCGAAGCCATCCGGGAACGCACCGGGAAGGACGCGCTTGCCTTCTTCGATGCCATCGCGCCAATCGTGCATACCGACAGCATCAACATGGACATCTGCTGGTACCAGTCGCGCTACGACAAGGTCGGGCCGGGCGGCACGGGCAAGGACTATATCAACTGCCCGCTTGATGAGGCCCAGTACAATGCCTTCGTCGACGCCCTGATTGCCGGCGATGCCGTTGGCTTCAAGGAGTGGGAGGGCACGCCTTATTTCGACGGCTGCCTGCCGATCGAGGTCATGGGCGAACGAGGCCGCGAGACGCTGCGCCACGGGCCGATGAAGCCCATGGGCCTCACCAATGCGCATAACCCGACCGTCAAGCCCTATGCAGTGGTGCAACTGCGCCAGGACAATGCGCTTGGCACGCTCTACAACATGGTCGGTTTCCAGACCAAGCTGCGCTATGGCGCTCAGGCCGAGATCTTCCGGATGATCCCGGGCTTGGAGAATGCCGAATTCGCCCGTCTCGGCGGGTTGCATCGCAACACCTACATCCACTCCCCGACCCTTCTCGACCAGAGCCTGCAGCTGAAAGCGCGCCCCGGGCTGCGCTTCGCCGGCCAGATCACTGGTTGCGAAGGATATGTCGAGAGCGCCTCGATCGGCCTGCTGGCCGGGCGCTTTGCAGCGGCACAGCGCAAGGGCGAGACGATTAGCGTGCCACCGGCGACGACCGCGCTTGGTTCACTGCTCAACCATATCACCGGCGGCCATATCGTTTCCGACGAAGAGCCGGGCAAACGCTCGTTCCAGCCGATGAACATCAATTTCGGATTGTTCCCCGAGCTTGAGCCCGGGTCGATCGTTAAGCCGGAGGGCGTGAAACGCTTCCGCGGCAAGGACAAGACGATCATGAAGCGTCAACTAATCGCGGCGCGCGCCCTCGAACACTGCAAGACCTGGCTCGGCGCCGGCTGACGCGGTCGCCCGACCTCAGCCTGTCGTGACCGAGGTGGGGTCCACATCTCGGTCGGCATGGCCGAGGTAATTTCCGAGCAGCCAGAGGGAAACCTCTGCCGCGATCGCAGGGTTGGCAAAGGTGAACTCGCCGTTGTGAAAGGATGCGTCGAGGAACTCGACCGCAATCCCCTTGCCGTTCGGCAAGGCGCTGACACGCACGGTGCCGGGCTCGATTAGATGGCAGGCGAAATGATTGCGCATGCTGCGCATGAAGCCTGCCTTGTTGTCATGCAGGCGGACGAAGACAGCCTTGCCGTCCACCGTGGCATGCAGGCTGCGAATTGCCTCATGCGGAAACGCGCGGCCGAATTCGAGGATAGCGAGGCCAGCGTCCTGAAAGCCCTCATCCTCCTGGCGCCTGTTACGCGTGGAGAAATAGGCCACCCCCATGACGAGCGCGAAGACGATACCCCAGGTCACCATGATTTGTTCTCGCCTCCTTCCACACACACACTATCGCAATGGCTGCTAACAGGCGAGCCTTGCGTGAACGTGGTGTATCCGGGAGGTGGCCGCTGGGTTAGAGCCGACCCGTCAGCAGCAGGCGCATCATCGTCATCTGCCGTCGCCATTGCGGCGGGCGAATATCAGTCGAGAGGGAGGCATGGCCGATCTTGATCGCCCGCTTAAGCACCGGTTCTGCCAGCGTCGCAGGAAGGAAGGCGGCAAGCAGGCTCTTCGGTATCGCCCCGGCCGCACGCGCTTTGCGCAGGTGATCGAGACCGAAACCGGCAAAGGCCTGGATGGTGGCAGTCATCCGCTCCTCGTTGCCCCCGGCCAGAAATGAATCCCGGTCCAGACCGACAGAGGCAAGGATCTGTAGCGGCAAGTAAACCTGCCCTCGTGCCCGATGGATCGGCAACAGCAGGATAGCGCCGGCAACTGCAAGCGCCACACCCGCATGCCCTGCGATCTCGGACACGGCTTCGGCAGCCTCTGCATCAAGGACCAGTGATGAAAGCTGGATGAGCGCCGCCGCCGTCTCGCCGGCATAGCCTTCGAACATCGCGGTCGTTTCCATCGGATCGTCGTAGAGGTCGAAAATGCGCGCGTCGGCCATGGCGACGAGCGGCGCAACGGGCAGCCGCCAGGTCTGTACGGCGCGCAGAAGTTCGGCTGCAACCGGGTTTGCAGCGGTTTCGCCGTGCGCCGAGCCTTCTAGCAGATCGCGCCAATACTGTAGTCGCACCTCGCCCGGCAAGGGTTCACGAACGACGTCGCGCACGCGGGCAAGCTCGGCGTTATAGGCATAGAGCGCGACGATAGCCGCACGCCGATCGGCCGGCGTTAGAAGGCTCGCGAGATAGCGGTCGCGATCCGCTTCCTGCAGCGCCCGCAGGCAAAGAGCCTCATTGGCCGACGGGGTCTCGCTCACAATGCACCTTTCGAGGGACGGGTTCAGACTGCGATCAACGCGGCCGCGACCGGACGCTGCTCGGCCAGCATGATGTTATACGTGCGGATCGCCGCACCGGTTCCCATCGGGTCGGTCGCGATACCCTTGGCTTTCAAGGCGGCGCGCAAGTCGGGATCGACCAGTCGCAACTGCCGGCCAGTGCCCAAGAGCAGGAATTCGATGCCGGTTTCGGCAAACACGCGCGCAAGCGACGCTTGCGTGATCGGCTCCTCTTCGGTCTGCTCCCAGCCATAAACACCGGAGGGAAGCAGGAGGAGCGACCCACGATGCGACATGTCGGCGAAGCGGAAACCGCCATTGCCGTAACTGTCAATGCCGGGCCGTCCCGGGAAATGGGCATCACGTATGGTGACGCCCTTGTCTCCGAAGCCAAAGACCATCCGATCAGGCTCCGGCCTTGACCGGCATCTTCTCGCCTTCGCTATCGTCCTGCTGGAAGGATTCCGGGCGCAGCTTGAAGGCGATCAGAACCGGGCCAGCGATGTAGATCGACGAGAAGGTACCGATCAGAACGCCAGCCAGCATGGCGAAGGTGAAGGAGGCAATGACTTCCCCGCCGAACAGATAGAGCGCGCCAAGCGCGAGCACCGTACTGCCGGCGGTCAGAACCGTACGCGACAGCGTCTGGTTGATCGATTCGTCGATCAACACCTCAAGCGGCATCTTCTTGTATCGCCTGAGGTTTTCTCGCATGCGGTCATAAACGACGACCGTATCGTTCAGCGAGTAGCCGATGATCGTCAGGATCGCCGCAATACTCGTCAGGTTGAATTCAATGCCGGTCAGGACGAACAGGCCGAGCGTGAAGACAACGTCGTGCAGGGTTGCGATGATGGCGCCCAGCGCGAACTGCCACTCGAAACGGAACCAGATGTAGATCAGGATGCCGAACAGAGCTGCCGCAACGCCGATCGTCGCCGAATAGGTCAGGTCGCTCGAGACCGATGGTCCGACCACCTCGACACGGCGGAAGTCGTATTCAGCCTCCAGCTCACCACGAACCTTGCTGAGAGCCGACTGTTCGGCATTCTCGCCCCCGTCCTGCGCCTGCAGGCGGATCAGCGCGCTGGCATCGTCGCCGAAGCCCTGCGCTTGCACTTCGCCGAGGTTCAGCTGGCTCAGACGGTCGCGGATATCGGAGAGATCTGCGGTTCCGTCACGCGCCTGCACCTCGATGATGGAACCACCCTTGAAGTCGATCCCGAGGTTCATGCCAACAGTCGCAAAGCCGACCAGAGAGGCAACCGAGATGAGCATGGCCAGTCCGAAATTGAACTTGCGGGCCGCCATGAAGCGAATGTTGCGGTTGTCGAAGAAACCGGTGCGTACGCTTTTCGGAATCTGCTTCGGGCGCTTCCAGCGGTACCAGAAAGCCATCAGCCAGAAGGTCAGGGTGAAGGCGGTGAAGACGGTGGTCACGATACCGATCGACAGCGTCACGGCAAAGCCGCGTACAGGGCCGGAGCCGAGGAAGAATAGAACGACTGCCGCAATCAAGGTTGTCAGGTTGGCGTCGACAATCGTCGCAAAGGCCTTCTTGAAGCCGACATCGATCGCCTGCACCAATGGTCGGCCATTGCGGGCCTCCTCTCGGATGCGCTCATAGATTAGAACGTTCGAGTCGACCGCCATGCCCATGGTCAGAACGATACCGGCGATGCCCGGCAAGGTCAGCGTCGACCCAATCATCGAGAGGGCCGCGAGTATCAGGGCAATATTGGCCGCGAGCGCGATGTTCGCCATCACGCCGAAGGTGCCATAGAAGGCGAGCATGAAGAGAACGACCGCGATTCCGCCAATGATGCTGGCGGTCACGCCGGCATTGATCGAATCCTGACCGAGGCCCGGGCCTACGGTGCGTTCCTCGACGACCGTCAATGTGGCCGGCAGAGCACCGGCGCGCAGCAGAACGGCGAGATCGTTTGCGCCTTCGACCGAGAAATTGCCGGAGATCTGACCGGAGCCGCCGAGGATCGGCTCGCGGATCACAGGTGCGGAAATGACCTGCTGGTCGAGGACGATGGCGAAGGGATTGCCGACATTTTCCTGCGTTGCCTGGGCAAAACGCTGGGCGCCGCGGCTATCGAATCGGAAGCTGACGACCGGCTCGTTTGTACGCTGATCAAAGGCTGCCTGAGCATCAACGAGGTTTTCACCCGAAATCAGCGCACGACGCTCGATGAGATAGGGAACGGCTGGATCATCAGCGGAGTAAAGGACTTCCGACTGCGCCGGCGGACGCGTGTTGATCGCTTCCGTGACCGGCATCGTCGTGTCGACCATGTGGAAGGACAGTTTGGCTGTCTGGTTCAGAAGCGCTTTCAAGCGCTGCGGATCCGTCAGGCCCGGCACCTGAACGATAATGCGGTCATCACCCTGGCGCTGAATGAGCGGTTCGGTGGTGCCCAATTCGTCGACACGGCGGCGAACGACTTCCATAGACTGGGTCAAAGCCGAAGACACACGATAATCGATGCCCGCGTCGGTCAGCGTCAGGCGCAGCAAACCGCCTTCGGCCTGTTCAAGAGCGACCTCGGTCACAGAACCGCCGGTCAGGCCTCCTATGCTGACAGGATCGGTCAGCGAGCGCAGCGCCTCGATGGCTTCCGGCACCTTGTCCGCGTCGGTAATGCGCACCTGGATCTGCTGGCCGACGCCGGAAAGGCCCGTATAGCGAATACCTGCTTCGCGAAGCTGGGTCCGGACGTCGCCGACGATCGTTTCAAGGCGTTCCTTGACGATATCCTGGCGCTCGAGCCTCAGCATGATGTGCGAGCCGCCCTGCAGGTCGAGGCCGAGCGTTACCTTGCTTGTGGGGAACCAGGAGGGGAATGCTTCCAGTTCCTCGTCCGTGAAGGCGTTGGGCAAAGCGACAAGGACGCCGAGCGCAACGGTCAACCAGATGAACAATGTCTTCCAGCGGGAAATGTAAAGCATGGAACTCTCGAATCAGGGCATCGGAAAATGGCAAAGGCCGGCTCAAGGCCGGCCCAGCGGGATCAGGCGGCGGTTTCGGTCTTGACCGGTTCGCCCTTGACGCGGACTTCCGCCACATACTGGCGCATGGCACGAACCTTCACACCGTCGGCGATTTCGAGTTCGAGCTCCTTGTCGTCGATCACCTTGGTAACCTTGGCGACGATACCGCCACCCATGATCACCTGATCCCCACGACGGATGGCAGACAGGGTTTCTTCACGCTTCTTCATCTGCTGGCGCTGCGGACGGATCAGGAAGAAATACCAGACCACCATCAGCGGTGCGAAGAGCAGCAGCATTTCCAGTCCGGATCCCATCGCGCTTGGGGCAGCAGCTGCGTCCTGGGCAAAGGCCTCGGTGATAAACATGAAAGACTCCCTATTGAAGCGTATTGGGGAGCCGCGCGGCCCCCTCGTCAGGTCGCCGGAATATAGTGAGAGAGCCCATGAATGCAACAGAAACAGCGCAGGAGCGTACCATTTTCAGGCCCCTCACCCTTTCTGCCCGCAATTCTGCGTGATACCGCCCGAGCTCAGGCTTGCACAGCCGGACCGGATGACGAGGAGCACGACGATGGATGATCAGAGCGTGAAGGCACTTCTGGCCGAAGTGAAGCGCCTCACAGAGGCCGTGGAACGGCTCGCGGGGCCGCCACCCGCCGTCAACGACTGGGAGGCCGCCGACTGCTTCGTCTGGTCGCCAGCGCGGCTTCACCTGCAACCCGTCAGGCGCCCGAACCGCGTGGAATTGAATCTGATCCGTGGCGTAGACCATGTGCGTGACATCCTGCACGAAAACACATTGCGCTTCGCCGAAGGCTTTCCGGCGAACAACGTGCTGCTCTGGGGCGCGCGCGGTATGGGCAAGTCGTCGCTGGTCAAGGCTGTCCATGCGGACATCATCAAGACCAACGGCATCGCGCTGAAGCTCGTCGAGGTACATCGGGAGGATATCTCGACGCTGCCGGGACTGCTTGAAATCATCAAGGATGCGCCGCACCGGATCGTCGTCTTCTGCGACGACCTCTCCTTCGACCATGACGACACCGCTTACAAATCTCTGAAGGCAGCGCTGGACGGCGGCGTCGAGGGGCGGCCAGACAATGTGCTCTTTTATGCAACATCCAACCGACGGCATCTTTTGCCGCGCCACATGATGGAAAACGAGCAATCGACGGCGATCAACCCGTCGGAAGCCGTCGAGGAAAAGGTCTCGCTTTCGGACCGTTTTGGCCTTTGGCTCGGCTTCCACAAATGCAGTCAGGACGACTATCTGACGATGATCGACGGCTATGCCGCGCATTTTTCGCTGCCGCTTCCCCGCGAGCAGTTGCATCACGAGGCTCTGGAATGGGCAACCACCCGCGGCGGACGCTCGGGCCGCGTCGCCTGGCAATACATCCAGGATCTCGCCGGACGCCTTCGGATCTCCACAGACCGCCGCTGACACCAGATACTTGCAGATACAGAAAGGCCCGGAGCGCGAGCTCCGGGCCTTTTCACCAACCTGACACGCAATACACTATTCCAGGTAGGTGATGGGGTTGACCGGTGCTGCATCCTTGCGGACTTCGAAGTGCAGCATCGGACGCTTGACGTTGCCGGTCATGCCGGATGTCGCAATGGTCTGGCCGCGCTGGACCTTCTGACCACGCTGAACTGACAGGCTGTCGGCATGGCCGTAGACGGTGACCTTGCCATCGTCGTGACGGACGAGAACCGTGTTGCCGAGTTCTTTCAAGCCGTTGCCGGCATAGATGACGACGCCGTTCTCAGCGGCCTTGATCGGCGTGCCCTGCGGAACGGAGATCGCGATACCGTCGCTGCGCTTGCCATCGATATTGGCGCCGAAATTGGCGATCACGGCACCACGGGCCGGCCAGCGATACTTGCCGATGCCGGTCATTTCCGGAGCGGCCGTTTCCGGCTTGGCTGCGGCGACTTCCGTCACCGACTTGTTGGCAGCCGGTGCCTTGTACTCGGCGGGCTGACCGGCGGCCGGCACGGAGGCCGTCTTGACCGGGTCGGCAGCTGGTGCTGCCGGAGCCTGGGCAACGGCGGGAGCCGCACTGCTCTTTGCCGGAACCACGAGCGGCTGACCGATGCGGATGTTGCCGCTGGCCAGATTGTTGGCCTTCTTCAGATCATCGACCGAAACGCCATTGGCCTTCGCGATCCGCGCCAGGGAATCGCCGGGCTTCACGATGTAGGAGCCAGCGCCGGTGCCTGCACCTGCATCAGACTTGCCGGTTGCGGCCGACGCCGATACCTGCTGCTTTTCGCGAGAATTCGGTACATTCGGAAGGACGGCAACGTTCTGCTGCTGATCGCCCGGCAGGACAGGCTTGCGGCCATCGGCCGGCAGGCCGGACGCATCCGCCGCAGCGCGGGCCGCATTGGGACCGCCGAAGGTCGGGATGATCACGAGCTGGCCGGGGGCTGCATCGGTGACATGGGTCAGACCATTGGCCTTGAGGAGTTCCTTCTGCGGCACGCCATAGCGGTCCGCGAGCGTCGCGATGGTCTCGCCGGGCCGCAAGGTGACGCGGGCAGCACCGGCCGTCGACCAACCGCCCTGACGGGGCGTCGAACCGGTCGATGTCGGCTCGGCCAGAACCTGGCCTGGATTGACTGCAGCCACCTGACCGGCTTGAGGCCGAGGCGCAGATGGGAAGGGCTGCGCAAGCGCTGCAGCACGCTCGGAATTATTGCCAGACGCAGACGGCGCGGCGAGTTCGGCGCGCTGCACGGAGGCCGGCGTGCTTGCTGCCCGGGCAGATGCAGGAGCCTCATAAGCCGGGCTTGCCGGCATCGGCTGCGCCATTGCCTGAGACTGGCCATACATGCCGCCGCCACCGATGTTCTCGGCGGGAACCGGCGGCTGATTGCGCAAGGCGGACTGACGAGGAATGGAGGCAGTGGTCAGGCTGTCGGTGGAGAAGACCGAGCTGAAGCGCGAGGCGTCTGAACTACACCCGGCTGCCGTACCGGCCAGGAGGAGCGCGCCGCACATACGAGCGACAGACAATCCAGCTTTCGGCGATACACTTTTACGCATGACTCGACCCACATATGACACAACTTGATGTGGGTTCATTAAAGCGCGTTAGTATTACCGGGCAGTTAATCCCGTGGATTCGTTATGAACGAATTCGGCGAAGCGCATATAATTTATGCAGGCTTAGGCGCTCTTGCGCCTGCTTTGAAAGGGCTTTCAAGACTTTTAGAAAATATAGGCTCAGAGGTGCTGGGCGATCTTCGGCTGGAGCGGCAGGAAAGGCACCTCGAACAGATCTTCCCGCTCAAAGCGGCTCCCGGTCTTGGTCAGACGGACCATGACGCAGCGCTCTTCGTCCAGCATGATCGGTGCAAGCAGCATGCCGCCGGATACAAGTTGTTCGGCGAAGAATCGGGGCATGACGGGATAGGCCGCCGTAGACACGATTCGGTCGAAGGTACCCTCGCCCGGCAACCCGTTCGAGCCATCGACCTGGCGCAGGATGACGTTACGAAGCGCAAGCCGCTCCAATCGCCCCTGGGCGCTGGCAATCAGGGTCTTGTAACGCTCGATCGAGATCACCCGCTCGGCGAGCCGCCCGAGAACAGCTGTTGCGAAACCACTGCCGGTGCCGATCTCGAGCACACGATGCCCTGGCTTCACCTGCAGCAAGGAAAGCAGTCGAACGGCGAGATCCGCACCTTCCATGAACTGTCCGCATTCGATCGGAATCGAGCGGCTTGAATAGGCATTCTGGGCGAATTCGGGCGGAACGAAGCTCGAGCGATGCGTCTGCTCGACGGCCGTGAGCAGGTCGATATCGGTGATTCCTTCCGCCCTCAGCCGCAGGACCAGAGCCGCAAACCCCTCGCGCTCGACCAGGGCAGATCTCACACTGCATCCCCATCGGCGAGTGCTGCCGCAACCCTGTCCTGCACTGCATAGTCGGTCATGTCGAGCTTCAGCGGCGTCACGGAAATCTTCTTTTCGCGCAGTGCGTGAATGTCGGTTCCGGCGCGGAAGTTGCCCTTCCGGTCGCCGAAGCGCAGCCAGAAATACGGAAGCCCGCGACCATCCTGGCGCTCCTCTACGGAGAGGCCGAAGTCCAGCTTGCCCTGGGAGGTCACGTCGATGCCCTGCACTTCACCGGGTTCGCAGTTCGGGAAGTTCAGGTTTAGGAAGGTGCCGGGCGGCAGATCCACCTTGGACAGTTTCCGCAGCAGATCGGGCGCCAGGGTCTCGGCGACATGCCACGGGATCGGCGTGCCGGTTTCGTAGCTGTAGGCCTGGCTCAGCGCGAAGGATCTCACTCCGTGCACCGTTCCTTCGATCGCGCCGGCAACCGTGCCCGAATAGGTGACATCGTCGGCCATGTTGGCGCCAGCATTGACGCCGGAAAGGACGAGGTCGGGCTTGCGGTCGAGCACCTTGCGGATTGCCATGATCACGCAGTCGGTCGGGGTGCCGCGAAGTGCAAACTTCTTGTCGTCGAGTTCGCGCAGACGCAAGGGCTCGGACAGAGTCAGCGAATGGGCAAGCCCGCTCTGGTCGGTCTCCGGCGCGACGACCCAGACATCGTCGGACAGGCTTCGGGCAATACGCTCGAGGGAGGCAAGGCCCGGAGCATTGATACCGTCGTCATTCGTCAGCAGGATGCGCATGGCCACTCCGGTTGCGGCGTGATCAGGCCGCCTTCTCGATTTTCTTGATGCCACCCATATAGGGCAGCAGAACGTCAGGCACGGTGATCGAACCGTCCTCGTTCAGGTAGTTTTCCATGACGGCGATCAGGCAGCGGCCGACAGCCGTGCCAGAACCGTTCAGCGTGTGCACAAAAGTCGTGCCCTTGCCGTCCTTGTTGCGGTAACGCGCATTCATGCGGCGCCCCTGGAAATCGCCGCAGACCGAGCAGGACGAAATTTCGCGGTAGGTGTTCTGACCCGGCAGCCAGACTTCGAGGTCGTAGGTCTTGCGGGCGCCGAAGCCCATGTCGCCGGTGCAGAGCGTCATGGTGCGGAAATGCAGGCCGAGGCGCTTCAGGACTTCTTCGGCGCAGGCGGTCATGCGCTCGTGCTCTTCGATCGAGCTTTCGGCATCCGTGATAGACACAAGCTCGCACTTCCAGAACTGGTGCTGGCGCAGCATGCCGCGGGTGTCGCGACCGGCAGAACCCGCTTCCGAGCGGAACGACGGGGTCAGGGCGGTAAAGCGCAGCGGCAGCTTTTCCTGCTCGAGGATTTCGCCGGCGACGAGGTTGGTCAGCGTCACCTCGGCCGTCGGGATCAGCCAGCGGCCATCCGTCGTCTTGAACAGGTCTTCAGCGAACTTAGGCAGCTGGCCGGTGCCATACATTGCGTCGTCGCGAACCATCAGCGGCGACGAGACCTCCGTGTAGCCATGCTCTGACGTGTGCAGATCGAGCATAAACTGGCCGAGCGCACGCTCAAGCCGAGCTAGCTGGCTCGTCAGGACGGTGAAACGGGCGCCGGACAGCTTGGCGGCGCGCTCGAAATCCATGTAACCAAGGCTTTCACCGATCTCGTAGTGCTCGAACGGCTTGTGGTTCCAGGTCGGCTTTTCGCCGACGACGCGCGCGACAACGTTGTCGTGCTCGTCCTTGCCCACGGGCACGTCGTCATGCGGGATGTTCGGGATGCGCGACAGAGCGTCGGTCAGCTCTGCCGTGAGCTGGCGTTCTTCCTCTTCGGCCGCTGGCAGCGTGTCCTTGAGCGAAGCGACTTCGGCCTTCAGCTTCTCGGCGAGCTCCATGTCCTTTTGCGCCATGGCGGCGCCGATTTCCTTGGAGGCTGAATTGCGGCGGGACTGCATGTCCTGCATCGCCTGAGCGACGGCGCGACGCTTCTGGTCGAGCGCGATCAGAGCGGCAGACAGCGGTTCTGAGCCGCGCTTGGCGAGAGCCGCATCCAGTGCCTCGGGGTTTTCACGGATCCACTTGATATCGAGCATCGTCGTTCCAGGTCTTGTTCTTCGACCGGGAGCGGAGTGGCCGGCGGCCAGGTCCGGCCCCATGTCTCAATGGGTTATGATGCAGCGGCAGACACCGTCGGCCGATCAGACCTCGTCTGGCCCGGACGCCTTGGCGAGTGCGGTCTCCTGGTCCGACTTGGCACGGCTCTTCTCCACGAGTCGCGCTGCATAGATAGCCACCTCGTAGAGAAGGATTGTCGGCAGTGCAAGACCGATCTGGGAGAGCGGATCCGGTGGCGTGAGCACGGCAGCGACGACAAAGGCGACGACGATGAAATACTTGCGCTTCTCGGCCAGCCATTGGCTCTCGAGAATTCCGACCCGTGCCAGAAGCGTCGTGATGACCGGCAGCTGGAACACCAGGCCGAAGGAGAAGACCAGCGTCATGATCAGGCTGAGATATTCCGAAACCTTCGGCAGTAGCGAGATCGCGACATCGCCCTCACCCGGCGCCTGCTGCATGGCGAGGAAAAACCACATGACCATCGGCGTAAAGAAGAAATAGACGAGCGAGGCGCCAAGCAGGAAGAGCAGTGGTGACGCTACGAGAAAGGGCAGGAAGGCGGCCCTCTCGTTCTTGTAGAGGCCAGGAGCCACGAATTTATAGATCTGCGAGGCAATCACAGGAAAGGCGATGACCATGGCACCGAAAGCGGCGACCTTTACCTGGGTGAAGAAGAATTCCTGTGGCGCGGTATAGATCAGCTCTGTCTTGGTCGGGTCGAGGCCTGCCCAACTGACGGCCCAGCGGTAGGGCACCACCAGCATGTTGAAGAGCGGCTTGGCGAAATAGAAGCAGACGATGAAGGCGACGAAGAAGGAGCCGAGCGCCCAGATCAGTCGCGAACGCAACTCGATGAGATGCTCGATCAGCGGCTGGGGCTTGTCGTCGATATCGCCGCTCATGCGCGGTCCTCACTCTTGGTCTTGCGAGTCTTGGGCGCCGACTTGGCCGCTGGTTCGGGAGCGGATGCAACCTCTGCCTTGGCAGAAGCGGCCTTGACGGTCGCAGCTTTCGATTTCGCGGATTTTGCCGACGGGGTCGCTTCGACAGCGGCGGGCGCCGTCTTCGTCGACTTGGCAGTTGCTTTCGCAGCAGCTGGCGATTTAGCGGCCGGCTTACCGGCCGCCGTCTTCTTTGCAACCACCGGCGCAGTCGCCGGTGCTGATGTTGCCGGAGCCGTGGCAGCATTCGCAGGTGCAGGTGTCGCCGGCGCAGGTGCTGCTGGCGAGGCGGGCTGGGCTACTGTCGCTGGCGCAACAGGCTGCTGGACCACCGGCTTCAGCTCCTTGGGCGGCTCGCCGAGCCCGAGCGGCATATCGGGTAGGATTGAGTTGTTCTCGTAACCGTCGCCCAGAGAAGCCGGCTTGCTATCAAGGCGCGTGGAACGCTCCAGGTCCGACTTGATCTCCTGCCCCATCTGGCGCAGCGGATTGAGTGTCTCGCGGATCGTATTTGCGGGATTGAGCGAGCGGATGTCGTTGACCGAATTCTTCAGATCATCGAGCTCTGCCTCGCGCAGGGCCTCGTCGAACTGGGCACGGAATTCGCCTGCAGTTTGACGCAAGCGCTTGGTCATCTTGCCAAAGGCCCGGATCATCGGCGGAAGGTCCTTCGGACCGACCACGACGATCAGGATGACGGCGACCACCAAAAGCTCGGTCCAGCCAATATCCAGCATAAAAACGGGCTCCTGATGCCACGCAAGGGCGCCTCAAGACGGGCGCCGGTCTTCCGACATTTCAACGAAGAACGGGCAGCCCGAGGAGCCGCCCGTCCGATCGGCTAAAGCCAATCACTTTACCTCGTCGGCCTTGTGGTCAACCGTCTTCGTAACCGTGGGCTGTGCGTTGGAGGCGGCCTGCTTTTCGCTCTCGTCCTCGTCGCTCATGCCCTTCTTGAAGCTCTTGATGCCCTTGGCAACGTCACCCATCAGTTCCGGGATCTTGCCGCGACCGAAGAGAAGCAGGACGATCGCCAGAACGATGATCCAGTGCCAAATGCTAAACGAACCCATGCCTGCCACTCCTTAGATTTTCGTTTCCCCGATGTAGGGGCTTTGCGGTGTCTTTTCAAACACCAAAATGTCCTTGGGCTCAACCGCAATCGTCACGTCGCGCACACCCGGTGACAACATGTCGGCCCTGATCCGCGCTCGCACCGGCCGCTCTGTCCCGGGAACGGCGAGGTCGAGCAGTTCGACAACGCCGAGAAAGCGTCGCGCGATGATGCGGGCCGGAATGGCGCCGCCGGTCTCACGGACAGAGAGACCAGACAGTCGCACGGCCACTTCAACCTCCGAGCCTTCGTCAATGTCGCCGGAATCGGCGGCGCCCAAGGGCGTCTCGACGCGACCACCACGCACTTTCCCGGAAAATTCGTTGATCTCAGAGAAGAAGGCAGCGGCGAAAATGTCGTTGGGGCGGCGATAGAGATCATCCGAGGTCCCGACCTGAACCAGGCGGCCGTTCTTCAGAAGCGCGATCCTGTCCGCCATGCGCATGGCCTCTTCGGCGTCATGGGTGACGACGACGGCGGTCGCGCGAGTCTCACGAAGAATTGCAAGCGTGTCGGCCCGAACGGTGTCTTTCAGGCGCGAATCGAGGCCGGAAAACGGTTCGTCCATCAGAAGCACGCTCGGCCTGGGAGCGAGCGCTCTTGCGAGAGCCACCCGCTGCTGCTCGCCTCCCGAAAGAGCATGAGGAAACTTCTCGGCATAATGGGCAAGCCCTACCCGCTCCAGCGCAGCCATGGCCTCCGCTACGGCCTCTTTGCGCGGCAACGCTGTCAGGCCGAAGCGCACATTATCAAGAACGCACATATGCGGAAAGAGCGCGAAGTCCTGAAACATCAGGCCGATCCCACGCTTTTCAGGCGGCAGGAAGGTCTGTGGCCCGGCGACCTCGCGATCGTTGATCAGGACGCGGCCTGCGGCCTGCGCCTCGATACCGGCTGCGATCCTCAGCAGTGTGGTCTTGCCAGATCCCGAAGGCCCCAAGAGGCAAAGCACTTCACCAGGTTCAGCCGTCAGCGAGACGCCACGGATCGTCTCCTTGCCGTGATAGCGATGCTGAATATCCTCGAAGGTCAGGCGCGCGGCAAAGGTCACGCCCGCCGTGCGCTGGCCGTCTCCATGCTGGATCTTCGCTGGGTTCATTCTGTCGTCCGCGCGGCTCATTCCGGATCGGCGCGTTTTTTTTTGAAACCGCACGACCCGGCATCACCGGTCACCGTTGAAAAAGCTGACCCTATTCCTCTGCTTCACCGCCCGGAGTCAAGAGGCCGAGTTCCTCAAGGTCGAGCTGCGTGATCGGATCTTCTTCGTCGGTCAGATCGTCATGGGCCATTGGAAGCGGAATATTGAAGTTGGCGGGTATACGGCCAGAGAGCAGCCCTGCCCCCTTCAACTCTTCGAGACCCGGCAGATCGCGCAGCTCTTCCAGCCCGAAATGATCGAGAAAATCGCGCGTCGTGCCAAGGGTAACAGGACGGCCCGGCGAACGACGCCGCCCGCGAAACCGCACCCAACCCGCCTCCATCAGCACGTCGAGCGTGCCCTTGGAAGTCTGAACACCTCTGATGTCCTCGATCTCAGCGCGCGTCACCGGCTGGTGATAGGCAATGATCGCCAGCACTTCGAGGGCGGCACGCGAGAGCTTCTTGACCTCTGCCTCGTCATTGCGGATGGCAAAGGAAAGGTCAGCTGCCGTGCGAAAGGCCCAGTGGTCATCCACCTGCACGAGATTTACCCCCCGCGCGGCATAGTCGGCCTTAAGCTGGTGAAGGATTTCGGTTGCGGAAATACCGCGTGGCAGCCTCTCCTCGATGAAAGCCGTGGAGACCGGCTGGGCCGATGCAAAGACAAGGGCTTCTGCGATGCGCAGCGCCTCGCGGCGATCGAGTTCGGCCCGCAGGCTTGCGGCATGACCGCCCTCACCCGCGTCTGCCCCCTCTTCCGGCTCGAGATCATCGACATCGGCCATAGCAGCCTCACTCCACCGATTTCAAAGCGTCGCCCCTCGGGCCGCTGCGCATATAGATGGGCTGGAAGGCGCCGTCCTGGCGAATCTCCAGCCGCCCCTCGCGTACCAGCTCAAGCGAGGCTGCAAAGGCGCTGGCAATCGCCGTCACCCGCTCCTCCGGGCTCGGAAGATAACGCAGCAGGAAATGGTCGAGCGCCGTCCAGTCGGAAATCTCGCCGATCATCCGGGTCAGGATACCGCGTGCATCCGAGAGCGACCAGACCCGGCGCTTCTCGATCGTGACCTGGGTGATCGCCTGGCGCTGGCGAAGTGAGGCATAGGCAGTCAGCAGGTCGTAGAGCGACGCGTCATAGGCGCTCACCGCGCGCGAGGGCACATGCTCCGGTGCGCCGCGCGGGTGGACATCACGACCGAGGCGATTGCGGTTGATGAGACGGCTTGCGGCCTCACGCATCGCTTCCAGCCGCTTCAGACGGAAGGCAAGCGTCTGGGCCATTTCCTCCCCCGAGGGACCATCATCCTTCGGCTGCTGGGGGATCAGAAGGCGCGACTTCAAATAGGCGAGCCAGGCGGCCATCACCAGATAGTCGGCGGCAAGCTCGATGCGGATGCGCCGGGCGCTCTCGATGAAAATCAGATACTGCTCCGCCAATGCCAGCACCGAAATGCGGGCAAGATCGACCTTCTGGTTACGGGCGAGGAAGAGCAGCAAATCCAGCGGCCCTTCGAAGCCAGCGACATCGATCAGAAGAGCGGGGTCGCTTGCGGCCCTATCCTCGACTGCATCCTGCCAGAGGCTGTCCATCGGCGTCGGCGCCGGCGTCTCCGCTTGAGAGGGCCGGTTTAGGATCGTCGGCTGGACAGGGCCGCGCACCATCAGGCCACCGCCAACAAGGTGGCGAATTCGTCGCGCAGCGCCTGCTCGTCGGCCTTGTCGGGAAGGCCGAAAGCTGCTTCCACGGCATCCGCACGTTCGCGTGCCTTGCCGGACAGCTCGGACACGGCAGCCGCAACGGCTTTCATCTCGTCCATATGGCCATGGCAATGCAGGACAACGTCCAGCGCGGCGGCAATGCGTACCGCCCGCTCACCGATTGTGCCCTTCAGTGCATTCATCGAGATATCGTCGGACATCAGCAGCCCCTCGAAGCCGATCGCCTTGCGCACGATCTCCTCGGTGACAATACGCGAGGTAGAGGCCGGATGATCGGGGTCGATGTCGGTATACACGACATGGCAGCTCATGCCCATCAACTCCTGAGCCAGCGCCTTGAAGGGCACAAAGTCATGGGCTTCCAGCTCAGCCCGCGGCACGGTCACGACAGGCAGATCGTGGTGACTATCGGCCATACCCCGACCGTGACCCGGCATGTGCTTCATGACCGGCAGCACGCCGCCAGCCTTCAGGCCATCCGCTGCCGCCTGTCCCATCTTCGCGACGACATGCGGATCGTTGGAATAGGCCCGATCACCGATAACGTTGGAGGCCCCCGGGATCGGCACATCCAGCACCGGCAAGCAGTCAACATTGATGCCGAGCCGATAGAGATCGAAGGCATGCAGGCGCGACATCAGCCAGGCGGCTCGAAGCCCCTTCTCAGCGTCCCGGTCATACAGCACACCGAGATCGGCGCCGGAGGGATAACGTGGTGCGATCGGCTCCCGGATGCGCTGAACGCGCCCACCTTCCTGGTCGATCAGGACCGGGACTTCGGCCCCGCCACCGACGCTCTCTCGCATTTCGGCAACCAAATCCCTGACCTGCTCGGCCTCGCCGATGTTGCGGCCAAAGAGAATGAAGCCCCAGGGTTGTTCATCGCGATAAAAGGCCTTCTCGTCAGCGCTCAAGCGCTGGCCGAGGCAACCGAGGATCATGGCTTTGGCGGGTCGGGACTTTGATGTCATGGCAAGACCATATCGAGAGGAAGAAGAATGCGAAGGCCCCGGGAGTGAGCGCCGAGCCCTCATACACAAAAAAAGAGGCGGAACACGCGGTTCCGCCTCTCAATAATCTGACAATCGGATCCGACCTCAGCGCGAAACGAGGCAGCTACCGCCGGCTGCACGATACTGCTCGCAGAGCGCGACAGCGTCGGCCCTGGAGCCAGCGACAATTCGCACGCGGTAGAAAGTGCCCTTGCCGGGGATGTCCGCCTGACGGATTTCCCAGGGCTTACCACCCAATACGCCAGCAAACTTGCTGGACAGGTTGCGATAGCTCTTCTGAGCGTCGGCCTCGGACGGCAGGGACGCGATCTGAACGCCGAAGCTGCCCGCAGGTGCTGCCGCGGCAGGGGCAGGCGTTGCTTCGGCCGGAGATGCGGCAGCAACCTCGGCCGGGGCGGCCGGCTGCGCCGGTGCAGCCGGGCGAAGGTTACCCTGATCCGTCACCGTGCCGACGACATTGACCGGCTGGTCTGCCGGGCGGGTCGACGGGACGGGTGTACGCGATGCTGTTGCATCTGCGGGAGCCGATATGGTCTCTGCGGCTGGTGTTGCGGCGGCGAGTTCAGTTGCAGCGGCCGTCGTCGCGGCCGGGGCAGTCGCAGACACCGCGGCGTCGGTCGCACCATCCGGGGTCACGACGCGGGTGTCGACCGTTCTGACGGCATCACCGGCATTGGTGTTCGGCACGCTTGGCGGTGCGAGCACTGGAGCGTCAGCTGCGGGTTGCGATGAAGGCGCCGACGCGGTCTCTACCGGTGTCGGCGTCGGTTCAGCCGGAACTTCCTGCGCAACAAGCGTACCGTCCGGACGAACGATCATCGTGCGCACCTTGCGCGGCGTAATGGTCGCCGGGTCTTCAGCGGCCGCCTGCGGCGGCTGGCCGTCTGGGAGCAGGCGCGGATCCTCGGTTTCGCCGACGGGCGTCGCCAGGGCTTCGTTTCCGCCGTCCATCGGCAGCGTTTCGGGAATCAGGGTACGCTGGACGACGTCGATCGGCTGCTCTTCAGAAGATATCAGGCTCGGCTGCGTCGGATCTTCGACCCCATTGCCCGCAACACGATCGTAAACGGCCTTGTCCTGGTTCGGGACGGACTTGCCGCCCGGATCTTCCGGGACGATCTTCACCGGCGACTTGTCGGCGGCGATCACCTGCGGCTCGCCGCTGCTCAGCGTGCCGACGGCACCGCTGCCAAGCCAGGCATAGAGGCCACCCGCGCCAGCGAGCAGCACGATCACGGCCGTGCCCGCCATCAGGTAGGGCTTGATGTGACGGAAACGGAAGCCCTGGCCCTCACCCGAAATGGTGATGTGGCCGCGGCTTTCGGGTTCCAGAGCACCCGACGAGGTCATCGAAGTGCGGAAATCTTCCTCGAGCGCCTTCTCGAAGGCATCGAAATCATCGAGCGCAGCTGCAGGCGCGCGGGTGGCTGATGCTGCAGCCGGCATAGCCTCTGGAGCAACACGGTTGACTGCCGCCGTGTTCGGCTGGCGTGCTGCGGGGACCACGGGCTGCTCGAACAGAGTTGCCAGTTCCGCATCAATGTCGATGTCGTAATCCGGCTGGGTCGTCTGTGCGGGGCGCACGTCAGCCACCGGAACGTCTGGCACGTCCATACCGCTTAGAGTCTCGAGCAAGTCGTCCTGCTCAGAGATCTCGGACGGATCGAAGGCAAAGCTGTCATCGACCGGCGCGGCGGGGCGCACGGGTGCGCTCGACATGCCGGGTGCAACCACCGGAGCTTCAACAGTCGGGCGCGCAACAGCCGCTGCGAAGGCGGAAGCCGGGACCGTCGGTGCGGCAACATAGGCAGGTGCCGACGTGCTAGCGCTGTAGGACGGTGCCGTCACCGCAGGCTCGACCCGGGCTGGCGCAACGATCGGAGCGGCAGCAGCAACCGCGAAAGCTGCGGGACTTACCGCCGGTGCGGCTTGTTGCGGCGTCTTCTGCGGCGCCACGTCGAGATCAGAAAGATCAAGCTCGATATCGTCCAGCTGCAGATCGAATTCCTGATCCTGGAACGGATCGAATTCCTCCTCCACAACCACAGGGGCGGCACTCTGAACCACAGGCTCTGCGGCCTTCGGCGCAGTGACGGCATCTTCGTCGAATGCCAGTTCATTGAGGAAATCGAAGCTGAACTCGGCGTCGTCGCGCTCGACAGAAGCAGCCGTCGGAAGCGGCGCAGGTACAGAAGCTACTGAGGCCAAACGCGGCTCTGCGTCTACGGATAGGTCGTCAAAATCAGCGGAAATGGCAGGCGAAACGATCAGCTGGACTTGTTCCGATGCCGGCGCGCTTGCTGCAATTGACTCCACCGGACCGGCAGCCCAGTCAAAGCTTGACTTGCCGAAATCCAGCGCCATCGGCTCCTGTGCGACCGAAATCCTCGGCGCCTTCGGCATATCGACCTCAGCCAAATCGACGGAGGGCACATCGCGTGGCGGCTCTACAGCCAGCTGCGGCTCCGGGCGACGGACCGGCTGAGCGGAAAAGTTGGCGAGCGGCAGCCTCAGACGCGGCGGCTCAGCCTGCGGCGGCTGCGGAGGCACCACGGGCGCGGCAGGGAGCACGTCTGCATCAGCGACCGCAAACTCGAGTTCGTCGACAAGATCGAAGGCTGCTTCCGGCTCGATCTGTTCGGCGACAGGCGCGTGGTCGACGCGACCAAGGTCCGGGCCATCAGCGGCGGCCAGACCTAGATCCGACCCATAGGCATCCTCATAAGCCGAAACGGGCTCAGAGTAGTTAACAGGCTCGGACACATAGGCTGCCTGAGGCGCAGAATAGGATACGACAGGCTCAGCTTCGAAACGCGGTTCTTCGCGGTAATGAGCCGCAGGAGCACCATCAACGATCGCCGGACGTGCAACCACCGGCTCAGGTGCCGGCAGTTGCGGCGCATAAGACGACGGCGCAGGCGAGGCTTCGTAGCCTTCGAACTCGCGCATCAGCTCGTCTTCGAGATTGAACTCGGCCGAGCCCATGTCGGGCGCCTGCGGAAAAGATACCACCGGCTCGCGTTTCAGCGGCTGATCGAACCCAACGATGCGGGCGAGTTCAGCCAACGGATCATCATCCGCGAAACCGTCCCCCTGCGATCGAATGCTGTTTGCAGCCTGCTTTTGTACCATTACCTTTTCCACTCACTCACGCGACTCAACGCCTGCCAGCGCAATGTGGGGAATTGGTGACGATACTATCGCATTTCTACCGGAGCTTCGGTGCCAGTAATGGCAAGTCCCGACTTCAACACGGAGGCGACAGCATGCACCAGCCCAAGCCTGGCGATGGTTAATTCTCTATGTTTATCGTTAACAAAGCGTAATTCGGGCGAATCCTTGCCCTTGTTCCAGTGAGTATGGAGCGAGCTTGCCAGATCATGCAGGTAAAATGCAAGTCGATGCGGCTCCTGCGACAGTGCTGCCGCCTCGATGATCCGGGGATATTCGGCAAGCTTGCCAATCAATGCGAGCTCCGTCGGATCTTCGATCTGTCCCATTACGGCACTGGCGAGGTCGAGGTTCTCGACTTCGAGATCCGGGAACGCTTCCTTCGCCTGGCGCATGATCGACATGCAGCGTGCGTGCGCATACTGCACGTAGAAGACCGGATTGTCCTTCGACTGCTCGGTCACCTTGGCGAAATCGAAGTCGAGCGGCTCGGAATTCTTCCGGTAGAGCATCATGAAACGCACCGAATCGCGGCCGACTTCCTCGACCACTTCACGCAACGTGACGAAATCGCCCGAGCGCTTCGACATCTTCACCGGCTCGCCGTCGCGGTAGAGCTTGACCAACTGGCAGAGCAGCACGGTCAGCTTCGACTTGCCTTCCGAGACGGCGCGGTTGACGGCTTCCAGCCGCTTCACATAACCGCCATGGTCAGCGCCGAGGACATAGATCATCTCGGAGAAGCCACGATCGAACTTGTCCTTGAAGTAGGCAACGTCGGCCGCAAAATAGGTGTAGGAGCCATCCGACTTCATCAGCGGACGGTCGATATCGTCACCGACTTCGGTCGAGCGGAACAGCGTCTGCTCGCGGTCTTCCCAATCCTCAGGCAGCTGGCCCTTCGGCGGCGGCAGCGTGCCGCGATAGACATGTCCCTTGAAGGTCAGGTCGTTGATCGCGGTGCGGATCTTCGCGGCATTGTTGGCATGCAGCGTGCGCTCGGAGAAGAAGATGTCGTGATGCACGTTGAGCGTGGCGAGATCATCGCGGATCATCACCATCATCGCATCGATGGCCTTTTCCTTGACGATGGCCAGCATATCTTCTTCCGGCATGCCGTAAAGCTTGGTGCCGTATTCGTCAGCAAGCGCCTTGCCGACCGGCACGAGATAATCGCCCGGATAAAGCCCCGTCGGGATCTCGCCGATATCCTCACCGAGCGCCTCGCGGTAGCGCAGGAAGGCCGAGCGGGCGAGCACGTCGATCTGTGCGCCAGCGTCGTTGATGTAGTATTCCTTGGTCACCTCGTAGCCGGCAAAGCCGAGCAGATTGGCGAGCGTGTCGCCGACGACGGCGCCACGGCAATGGCCGACATGCATCGGGCCAGTCGGATTGGCCGAGACATATTCGACATTGACCTTGTGGCCCTTGCCAACGGAAGAGCGGCCAAAATCCGTACCCTGCTGGATCATGGTGGAAAGCAGCCGCTGCCAATAGGCGACCGAGAGACGAATGTTGATGAAGCCCGGACCGGCGACGCCGACCTCGGCGATATCAGGATCCTGCTTCAGCTTCTCACCGATGAGATCAGCGAGCGCGCGCGGGTTCATGCCCATGCCCTTGGCGAGCACCATCGCGGCATTGGTCGCGGCATCGCCATGGCTCGCATCGCGCGGCGGCTCGACAACGATGCGGCTGAAGTCGAGGCTGTCGCGCTTCTCGCGCACCGCCTCGATCTCGTCGAGCGCTGCTTTGATCCGGACTTCGAAATCGGCGAAAAGGTTCATGGCGTGTCCCTGCGCGCCGGCGCTCTGCCCCGGCGTTTCCTGAAGAATTTCGTCGGGTGCCTATCGCAATTCGGGAGTCCGGTCAAACAGCTCGCGATGCGTTCGCACCGCATAGGTGTCGGTCATGCCGGCCAGATAGTCGCCGACATGGCGGGCCTTTTGCCCGTCATTGAGGCCCGAGATATGGTTGACCCAGAAGTGGCTTTTCATCAGCTTCGGGTCATTCATATAGGCGTTGAAAAGATCGGTGACGATCTCGGCAGCCGCCGCGCGGATGCGCATGATGTCGGGATGGCGATAGATCCGGCTGAACAGCAGCTTCTTGATCGCCTTGTCCGTCTCGGCCATCTGGTCAGAGAAGGTGGCGATGGTCATGGGGGCCGCCCTCACCTCCTCGACACTCTGCGGTTGGACCGTCTTCAGCCGCTCCTGTGCCACGCTGATCACGTCTTCCACCATGCGGGTGATCTGCCGGCGCATGATCTCATGGGTGAAGCGGTCGGGATCGAGATGCGGATAACGATCGCGCACTTCCTTCATCAGGCCGGCGAGAAAGGGCACGTCTTCCAGCATGTCGAAGGTCAGGTAACCCGAGCGCAGACCATCGTCGATGTCATGGGTGTTGTAGGCGATGTCGTCGGCAATAGCCGCGACCTGCGCCTCCAGGCCGGCAAAGCTCGCCAGCTCCAGATCATGGATCTCGCAGTAGTCGAGGATAGGCTGCGGAACCGGGCCACGGGTGCCCTGCCCGTCTTTCGTCAGCAGCGGTCCATTATGCTTGACCAGTCCTTCGAGCGCCTCCCAGGTGAGGTTCAACCCGTCGAAATCGGCGTAACGCCGTTCGAGCTTGGAGACGATGCGCAGCGACTGGGCGTTGTGGTCGAAGCCGCCATAAGGCTTTAGCACCTCGTGAAGCGCATCCTCGCCTGTGTGACCGAAAGGCGTGTGGCCGAAGTCGTGAACGAGCGCCACGCCTTCCGCCAGATCCTCGTCGAGCTTCAGAGCACGCGCCAGCGCACGGGCAATCTGCGCCACCTCGATCGTGTGGGTCAGACGCGTGCGGTAGTGATCGCCATCCGGGCCGATGAAGACCTGCGTCTTGTGCTTGAGGCGGCGAAAGGCGGTCGTATGGACGATGCGGTCACGGTCGCGCTGGAATTCGGAGCGGGTGAGGCTTCCCCCTTCTTCGAAGAGACGGCCGCGGCTCGCCCAGGGATTGGTCGCATAGATCGCCCGTTCTCCGGTCCCGAAACCCAATGCTGCTTGATCGATCGTCATGCGCGTGCCGCTTGCTCCCCATTGACGCAACTCTCGTGCCTTCATACCTATAGCGGACAAAGCCGCAAGGCGATGCAGGTTCCGAAGGGTCTTCGGCGCGCCTCGCCGGATCAAAAGTCGCGCAATTGCGTGACATTGTGGTGATTTGCGACGAATAGAACCGTTTTCACCGGACCTTGAACCCGGCAGGAGGCAGAATGAGCACCGAAACCGTTACCCTTTCCCAAGCCGCTGCGAAGCGAATCGCCGCGATCGTTGCCGCTGATGCCGAGAAGTCGGCGCTGCGCGTTTCCGTCGAAGGCGGCGGCTGTTCCGGTTTTTCCTACAAGTTCGATCTGGACGGCCAGCCTGCTGGCGACGACATCGTGATCGAGCGAGATGGCGCTACGGTGCTGATCGACCCGATGTCGATCATCTACATGGCTGGCTCCGAGATCGACTTCGTCGACAATCTGTTGGGTCAGTCCTTCCAGATCAAGAACCCCAATGCGGTGGCGAGCTGCGGCTGCGGCACCAGCTTCTCCGTGTGAGTGATGCATGAAAATAGCCACCTGGAACATCAACGGCGTCAAGGCGCGCATCGAGAACCTGTGCCAGTGGCTGAAGGATAGCAATCCCGATATCGCCTGCCTGCAGGAGATCAAGTCGGTCGACGAAGGTTTTCCGCGCATGGAGATCGAGGCCCTCGGCTATCACGTCGAGACCCATGGTCAGAAGGGCTTCAACGGCGTGGCGCTCCTCTCGAAGATGAAGCCCGACGAAGTCAACCGCGGCCTGCCAGGCGACGAGACCGACGAACAGGCCCGCTTCATCGAAGGTGTGTTTTCCGTCGATGGCGGTGTCGTGCGTGTCGTGTCGCTCTATCTACCGAACGGTAATCCATCCGACGACCCGGTCAAATATCCCTACAAGCTCGCCTGGATGGCGCGCCTCGAGGCCTTTGCGCGCGATCGCATGGCGCTCGAAGAGCCCTTGATCCTTGCCGGTGACTACAACGTCATCCCTGAGCCGCATGATGCCAAGGACCCGAGCCAGTGGGTCACGGATGCACTCTTCCTGCCGCAGACACGCGCAGCATTCCGGAGGTTGGAAAATCTCGGCTTCGTCGATGCTGTGCGTGCGACCAATGACGAGACGCCGCTCTTTTCTTTCTGGGACTATCAGGCAGGCGCCTGGCAGAAGAACAATGGCATCCGCATCGACCACCTCATGCTTTCGCCCGAGGCGTCCGACCGGCTGCGCTCGACGGCGATCGAAAAACACGTGCGGGCCTGGGAAAAGCCGTCGGACCACGTGCCGGTTGTCGCGCATTTCGCGTTCTGAGCGGCGGGCCGAAATCAGACACTGAAATGGGCGCCAAGGCGCCCATTTTCATATCCACCATCAGCCACGAAGGGTTCAGTCGTTCTGCTCATAGACCTGCGGCGCAAGCGCCACAGCCACCCTGCGGTCGTCTTCGGTGGCGAGCGAAAATGCACGCTCCTGCAATTCCTGCATCCAGGGACAATCCTTGGCGCTGCAACGATCCAGGGCTGCAGTCAGGAAAGCGAGCCCGCGCACCGTCTGGCCTTCTTCGAACAGCACATTGCCGAAGATCGACATGGCTCCGGCATGGCCGCTCTTGCGGGCCATGTTCAGCCACTTCTTGGCCTGCTGAACATTCACCCTGCCGCCTTCGCCGGCGAGGATCATGCGCGCCAGTTGGAACTGCGCTTCTGGCACCCCAAAGGTGGAGGCTACCTGGAAATAGATCTGCCGTGCCTGCGCGAGGTCCGCCTTGACGGGGCTGTTCGGGATCCCCTGCCGATAATAGCGGGCAAGCGAAAGAAGCGCGTTGACGAAGAAACCGGTATCCGCCGAACCCGGCTCTACACCCTGATTTGCGATCTCTGCATAGATCTTGAAAGCCTCGAAGTCGTTTTCGACGACGCCGTCACCGGCCGCATACATGTTGGCAAGCGCCCAGCGCGAACCGGTATGGCCCTTCTCCGCTGCGTAGCGATAGGCCTCAACGGCCTCTTCCTTCTGGCCCTTCTTGTAGGCGTTGAAGCCGAACTTGAAGAGATCGAAGGGACCGGATTCCTTGTTCACGCCGGCATTCATATCGAATGCACGCGCGGACGGGCTCGACGACAGCAATAGAGCCGCCGTCAGAAGCATTGCCGAAGTCTTCCAGTCACAGAGACGCATGGGTCTGCACAATTTCCAAGTCATGATGGACATCAGAAGTCTCGCCCCGCTTGTGCGGCGAGTTCACCTGCGCCCGATTTGAAGAATACATCCAACCGATGAATAGACGGTTCATGACCGATTGCCCGGTCGGAGCTTCCGTCACTGCTCCTTCTTGTTCTCGTCTGCATAGGAAAGAGACTAGACCCGATTTCCGGCAAGACCGGGGCGATCGATCGCGCCCTATCCATTTTCTCTTCGAGACAGTCTGGACGCTCCCCAAAAGCGACCGAAGTCATTGCTATCAGCACCGAATTTTCGCCCCAGAGGCTCATGTGAAACTCTTAACACCACGCTCGGAAACAGCCCCCGCCGTCTCACGCAACACCGGTGCTCTTCGTTTGTGGCGGGAAATGGACAAATTCGGCCAATGCGCGGTCTCGCAAGAACGATAGACGAAATGTTGCAGAATCATCACATTCTGGAAAGCTGAAGGACCGCAACGTGGCCCCAAACGAAAGAAGCCCGGACAAGCCGGGCTTCGATCAATTTGACATCGGAATGATCAGAAGCGAACCTTGAGCGAGGTCGAGACTGCTGCTGCGAGGTCGGTGCCGAAGTCGTAGGAGACGTCGCTGCCATAGGTTTCACCACCAGTGGTGATCTGGCCCGAACTACCTGACGTCAGCAGGCTAACGGCACCTGCGAGACGCAATTCGACATTTTCCGATGGCGTATAGGAAACACCGGTGCCGAAGATCCATGTGTCACTCTGAGCACCGAAGCCCTGAGAGGTGCCACGATCCCAAGTGACGGAACCGGCAACGCTCCACTGGTCATTCAGCTTGTGGCCGATACCGCCACTCACCGTCCAGCCGTCACGATAGGCCAGATCGAGCGAAGTACGCTCTGCATTCGTTGTCGAGTTATAGAAGCGGATTCGCTGCAACTGGCTCCAATCGGTCCACTTCACGGAACCGAAGGCAAGCCAGTCAGGCGCGATACCGGACTGAAGCTTCATTTCGATGGAGTCGGGCATGGCCGCCGAACCATAGACATTTTCGATCGGGGTGCCGGTGACCTGCCGCAAATCCAGCGTGCCCGTGATATCGTCCAGTTTCACCTGACTGTTGTATACAAGGCTCGCACGGAGAGCGTATTCAGGAATCTCATAGGCAGCACCGATGCGCCAGCCATAGCCGTCACCCTCAAGATCAAGGCGCCCGACCCCACTTCGACCTGCCAAAGCTGGGACAGTATTCAGCACTTGGGGACTGATTACGATACGCTCCTTGAACCCATCGACTTCTTGATAAAAGCCGCCACCGATAATCCGCAACTGTCCAGGACCCACGTCAAACTTGTAGGAACATGTCAGTGCATAGTTATGGCTGTTGACCTTTGTCTCAACATTCTGGTTGGCGCCGGCCCAGTCGGTACCAGGCTTGGTGTGAGCGCCCCACGGCTGCGAGTAGTCAGCCATACAGGCAACTCCCTCGTTGAGGCTTGCCTTGAAGCCTACGCGCGGCACCCAATACCCCTCAGTCTCATCTACTGAGTTCGCACGCGCGTTCAAGTTGCCACCGCCTAGCGGTTGCCCCGCTCCCAAATTCGGATTGGAAGTATCCGTATCCCGCACATTCTTAAGCGTGCGATCCGGCGCAACATACGTCACGCCACTCTCGAACACATACTGGCCAGGATCGAACAGAAGGTCGATGTTGTAACCGCCACGTTCAAGACCGCCTGCCTGCGCGCCTCCCACGAATGCGCATGCTGCGATCAGGCCGAGGGCCGTTGTCTTCATCAAATGGTTCGCCATGTCTCTCCCCAATTCAGGCAAAACTGTGATTTGGCATACTAGACATGTGCGAGAGGATGGCAATCCGGTGACGGCCATCACAGGATTGTTCCCTCACCCAAATTTTTACGTAACGATCCTTACGCGCACGTCAAAACGCCCGAGCCTTGGACAAAAATTCTCGGCCACCGTCCAAAAATCTTGCTTTGCGAGAACAGCATTCTACACGAAACACCATGCGTTGCGCGTGCGCCACAGTATTGCCGATCATCGCCTTGGTCGAATTTTATGCATCTCGTCCGGCCCAGGCAGGCAATCAGGACCTTGGCAACGAGATAACGCTCAGAATCAATATGAAACAGAGGAAAACACCCTTTTCAGCATGGTGCAGCGCAAAAAAGATAAGGCCGGATGCAAGATCCGGCCTTTAGAATTTCATTCCTGAAGCTTTTGCAGATCAACCTGCCTCGATAACCCGCGAAAGCGCGGTCAGGAGGCTCGCCTTCTGCACTTCAAGCTCCTGCTGACGTTCGCGCTCGGCAGCCACCACCTCCGGATTGGCATTGGCGACGAACTTCTCGTTGCCCAGCTTTCCGGCGATGCGGCCCAGTTCCTGGTCCACCTTGGCGATTGCCTTTTCGATTCGAGCCTTTTCGGCAGAGAGATCGATCAGGGCCCCCAGCGGCAGGCAGGCAGTTGCCTCGCCGACGACGATCTGGGCAGCTCCCTTCGGCGCGGCATCGGCAACGGTGATCGTCTCGACACGCGCAAGACGCTTGATCGCAGCATCGTGGCGCAACAGCCGTTCCTGGGTGACACCATTGGCGCCGACGAAGACGAGCGGGGCTGTCGCGCCCGGCGGCACGTTCATTTCCGAACGGGCCGAGCGGATGCCGGTAACGAGATCGATGAGCCAGTTGATGTCCGCAGCGGCGTTCTCGTCCGAAAACTCCGGAGCCGGCCAGCTTGCATGACAGAGGAGCGTATCGCGGGAAGCCCCCTCGCCTGCCGTATGGGCCCAGAGCTCTTCCGTCATGAAGGGCATGAAGGGATGCAAGAGCTTGTAGATCTGCTCGAGCACAAAGGCCGCGCAAGCCTGCGCTTCCTTCTTCGCCTGTTCATCCTCGCCCATGAAGACAGGCTTGAGCAATTCCAGATACCAGTCACAGAACTGGTTCCAGACGAAGCGATAGAGGCTGCCGGCGGCGTCGTTGAAACGATAGTTCTCGATCGCCTCTGTTACCTCGGCTTCCGTGCGGGCAAGTTCCGTCAGGATCCAGCGGTTGATGGCGAGCGAAGTTGTCTCAGGCAGGAATGCCGGATCGGCCTTCACGCCGTTCATTTCGGCAAAGCGCGTGGCGTTCCACAGCTTGGTGCCGAAGTTGCGGTAGCCAGCAATACGCGCCGGGTCGAGCTTCACGTCGCGGCCCTGCGCTGCCATGATCGCCAGCGTAAAGCGCAGCGCGTCGGCACCGTATTCATCGATCAGCTCCAGCGGGTCGATGACGTTGCCCTTGGACTTCGACATCTTCTGGCCGTTCTTGTCGCGAACCAGCGCATGCACATAGACCGTGTGGAAGGGCTCTACCGGCTTGCCATCCTCGTCCTTCATGAAGTGCAGGCCCATCATCATCATCCGGGCGACCCAGAAGAAGATGATGTCGAAGCCGGTGACGAGAACGTCCGTCTGGTAATATTTCGCCAGTTCCGGTGTATTGTCCGGCCAGCCGAGCGTCGAGAAGGGCCAGAGCGCGGAGGAGAACCATGTGTCTAGCACGTCCTCGTCGCGCGTCAGGATCTCGCCGGGCTGGAAATTCTCGAGCTTCTCCTCCACCCAGGCCTTCCAGGGGCCTTCATGGGCGATGTAGTGCTGGATCGCAGAATGCAGCGCCTCTTCCTCGGTCTTCTCGACGAAGACCTGGCCGTCCGGGCCATACCAGGCCGGGATCTGGTGACCCCACCAGAGCTGGCGCGAAATGCACCATGGCTCGATGTTCTCCATCCACTCGAAGTAGGTCTTTTCCCAGTTCTTCGGCACGAAGTTGGTGCGGCCTTCGCGCACGGAGGCAATTGCAGGCTCGGCCAGTGTCTTGGCATCGGCAAACCACTGGTCGGTCAGCATCGGCTCGATGACGACGCCGGAGCGATCGCCGAAAGGCTGCATGATCTTCTTCGACTCGACGTAAGGCACATCATTGCCTTCGCCATCCTTGACCGTGACGGCCAGGCCTTCGGCATTGATGGCATCGACGATGCGCTTGCGGGCTTCATAGCGGTCGAGACCACGATACTCGTCCGGCACCAGATTGATGTCGTCGACCTCGGCTTCGTTTGGCAGATGGCCGGTCTTGGCGATCTCCAGCGCGCGCGCGGCGTAGACCGCATAATCCTCGCCGTCGCCACGCATCTTCGCCTGGGTATCCATCAGGCGATAGAGCGGGATCTTGTTGCGTCGGGCGACCTGATAGTCGTTGAAGTCGTGGGCGCCGGTGATCTTGACCGCGCCCGAGCCGAATTTCGGATCGGGATACTCATCCGTGATGATGGGGATCAGGCGGCGATGTTCCTTCGGCCCGACCGGGATCTCGCAAAGCTTTCCGACGATTGCGGCGTAACGCTCATCCGACGGATGAACAGCGACGGCGCCGTCACCGAGCATGGTTTCAGGCCGCGTCGTCGCGATCGAGATGTAGTTGCGCTCCTCCTGGAACGTGACGTTGCCGTCTTCATCCTTCTCGACATAGGTGTAGGTCTCGCCACCGGCCAGCGGATACTTGAAGTGCCACATATGGCCTTCAACTTCCTTGTTCTCGACCTCGAGATCGGAAATCGCCGTCTCGAACTTCGGATCCCAGTTGACCAGCCGCTTGCCGCGATAGATCAGGCCTTCCTTGTAGAGCGAAACGAAAACCTCAAGAACGGCCGCCGACAGGCCTTCGTCCATGGTGAAGCGCTCGCGCGACCAGTCACAGGAGGCGCCGAGGCGCTTCAACTGGTTGAAGATCAGTCCACCCGATTCTTCCTTCCACTCCCAGACCTTCTCGATAAAGGCCTCGCGGCCCATGTCTCGGCGCGAAAGATTCTGGCCGTTTTCGGCCAACTTGCGCTCGACGACCATCTGGGTCGCGATGCCGGCATGATCCATGCCCGGCTGCCACAGCACATCCTTGCCGCGCATGCGCTCAAAGCGGACCATGATGTCCTGCAGCGTGTTGTTCAGCGCGTGACCCATGTGCAACGAGCCGGTCACGTTCGGCGGCGGGATCACGATGGTGAAGGTGTCCTCGCCCGGCTTCGCATTGGCGCCCGCACGGAAGGCATCGGCGTCTTCCCATGCTTTCGCGATTTTCGGTTCGACGGCGGCTGAATCATAGGTCTTTTCGAGCATTTTCCGACCGGATTTTCGAGTTCTGGATGTTGGGTTGTAAATAGGACAGCCCAAGACGAGTCAATAAAAAAGGCCGCTCTTGCGAGCGGCCCATGATCCCCAAAGGGACATCAATCAGCGTCGCGGACCGCGGGCGACGCGTTCGATTTCCTCGCGCACGAGGCGCTCCACCAGCGTCGGCAGATTGTCGTCGAGCCAGTCTTTGAGCATCGGACGCAGCATCTCTTCGGCGACCTCGTCGAGCGAACGACGCCCGGTGCCATCAAAGGCGGCGGCGAGTTCGGAGAAGGAGCGCGAAACCTGCTCGACGGTTGCGGCAGAAACAAGGGCAGTCAGATCTCGTGCTGCGTTCTCAGGCTCCTGGCGCAAATCGGCCGCAGCGGCGGTTGCCTGCATGCCCTCCTCGAACGATGGCTCTGCCTGATCCAAGGCGGGCTCCAGGAAGGTCGGCTCCTTGCGCTCAACGCGAACCTCAACAGAGGCCATCCGGGCGATTGCCGACGGCTCCGAAGAAGGCTCAACCTGGCGTTCCGCGGACTGTGTCGGTGCCTGCACTTGTCCGGCAGCGATTGTCGGGCGCAGCTGCTGGTCTCGCATCTCGGAGAGACGCGTCGCCATCACGGGTGCCGGAGCCCTCGGCTGCGCATCGTCGGCCGAAAACTCGCTGTCGCGGCGCGGCTGCGAAACCGTCACATGGGCAGTCGTGTCGGACAATTGCGGCGGGCTCGGGCGCGCCGTGCGCTCGGAGGCCGATCGCACGCGGGCTGCAAGATCGGCAAGCGAGACGCTTTTGGGCGCCTCTGGAGCCATATCGACAACCGACTCGCGGCGTGGCTCGACTTCGGCGCGCTCCATATCCCGCTGCGGAAACAGGGGAAATGCGGATCCGGCATCATTGGCGGCCACGAAATCGCCGCCGTCATAGCCCATATCCTCGTTGATATCGCCCTCACCGCCAGTCAGCAACGCTGCATCCTGCGTCAGGCTTCCACCGTTCACGGGATCATTGCTTTCGATGATCCGGCGAATGGATGCCAGGATCTCTTCCATGGACGGTTCACGCGCTACGCTTGGCTGAGCCATACTAATCCCCGTTGTCCTCAGAAATTCTCGGTCGGGACCCAAGGCCCGCACCGATTCGCGCTCACCCTAGGATACGCGCCTTCCGAAAAAAATCACGCGCGTCGAATGAATTGCCTTGATGCACAGCTTTGTTGCGCAGCAACGAAAAGGCCCGCACGCGGCGGGCCTTGGATGCTCTCGTGAAACCTTGCGCCTCAGAAGACGAATTCGGCAGCCTTGCGGAAGCCCGGAAGCGGCTTCACGGCAGCGTTGAAATATTCGGTATAGGAGGTGATTCCGCCGTTCTTGACATAGAGGCGGGCGCGGGCCGCATTGCCATAACCGACGACGGCGACAAGGCGACCACCCTCGCGCAGCTGTGCAAGCAGGGATTCCGACAGCTCCTCGACGGCACCATTAACGAAGATCACGTCATAAGGCGCTTCGGCGGCATATCCGTCCTCCAGCTTGCCGGAGACGACGGCGACATTGTCATAACCGAGTTCGGAGAGCGTTTCCGTCGACTTGGCGACCAACGTTTCGTCACTCTCGGTCGCGACCACGGAACCGGCAAGCAGTGACAGAAGCGCTGCCGCATAACCGGCGCCACAGCCGATCTCGAGTACCAGGTCATCCTTGGTGATGGCGGCCAACTGCAGGAGCTTGGCAAGCGGCGACGGCTCCATGATGTAACGGGCCGGATTGCCATTCGCGGCAGGTGCCACCTGCATGTCCTCGTCGATATAGGCGAGCGGCTTCAGCTCGGCTGCAACGAAGGCTTCGCGCGGCACCGTGAGGAAAGCGGTCAGCACGGAATGGGACGTTACGTCCGTCGTCCTGATCTGGTTGTCCACCATCTTGGTGCGTGCTGCTGCGTAATCCATCATTTCATTCGCGCCCCGTGTCGACCGGCCATAGCGGCTTATTGCACCCGTGTCTTTAATTGTAGGGAGAGGCGCTTTCAAGCCGGTCTTCTTCTCGCACACGAGAATATCGCAGCCGCCAAGTGACGCAGCTCAGACACCACGGAGCAGTCTGCCGATATCAACGACACCGTCCGGAGTAATTCAAGTCATGTAAAGAGAGAGTTCGGATGGAGGCCTCGCCCGGAATTGAACCGGGGTACAAGGATTTGCAGTCCTCTGCGTCACCACTCCGCCACGAGGCCATCCGAGTAGAAAAGTGCGTGTGGTGGGCGGCATTTAGAACGGATCGAGAGTGAGCGCAAGGGGAAATTCATCAAATCTCGCGGCGCTCCTGTGGAAGCCCGAAAGCGCCCGTCCCCGCCCGATTTTCCTCAAGAGTCTTCGCGCCAGCGACGACGATCGAGCAGGCGTGTCGCGGCCATGGTGCTCGCGGCTTCCGCCAGTCGTCCAGGATCCGTCATGCCGGATGTGTAAAGCCGGATCACCGCCTTGCCGACTGCTTCGCGGTGGCCGTCATCGGGATAAGCGGGCTCGGTCGGTTCGGCTGCCCGCATCGCGTGATCAATGATGTGAAAATCTTTCGGCGTCAGAATCAAGGAACTCTCCGCCTGAAATAAAATGTCCATGTGATTTGACCTTTCCGGGAACCAGACGGCGACTGCCGTGTTCGGTATCCCGTTTGAGTCCACCGAGCCTATCGGGTTGGAACCATCAGGTCATTTCACTATGACATGTGCTCCTTCGCGTGCCTCAGTCCTCTCGGCCGGAACGCGGCGTAGCCTTGCGGCGATTCCACCAGACGGTCATCCGCCGGCGACGACGGCGAACGGCCGGCAGGTCGTGCGAGAGAACGATCAGGCCAAGCGGAACCATCCAGAAGCCGAGGACCGGCAGGAATCCCAGAAAGCCACCGCCGACAAGCGCAGTTCCGGTCACGATTCGACCAGCCTTGGAGCGCGGAACGGGTATCTCGAGCCCACCCAGCACAAGGCGCCCTCGCTGTTGGTCGAGCCGATACCGACGTTCTGGCATCCATGAAACTCCCTGCGTTTCAGCGGTTTTGCTTGCCTTTTCCACGGCCCTCCAGATGGTGAGCCCACAAATAAAAACAAGACGATGACATTTTTTTTGAAAAACCGCTTGGCAAACGGAGCGAGCATCAGTATTACCCCGCTCACACCGCGCCAAGCGGCTGTTCCCTGGTAGCTCAGCGGTAGAGCATTCGACTGTTAATCGACAGGTCGCCGGTTCGAATCCGGCCCGGGGAGCCATCTCATTCCGAAGCCCGCGCCTCACAAAGGCAGCGGGCTTTTTGATTCCGGACACCTCAGCTGCCTGCCAGACCTTAGACCTACAAGATCTTGGGTGGTCGTTCCGGCAATGGTTCCGAAACCCCCTCTTCACCTTTGGCTGCTATTTCCCTCCTCATACGGAAAAGAATGCAAGGAGGACGGCCGATGTGGCTCGAGCTTCACGATGGGGACGGCTTTCCCTTCTACGTCAACATGGACAACGTGGTGGATTTCCGCTGGTACGAGCGGGAAGGCTACACGTGCCTGCTGACGACTGCCCCCGTCGCCGAAAAGCTGCATCGCCTCTATGTGCGCGAAAACGCCCAGGAGATCATGGCCATGCTGTGGGCCGAACAGGCCCGACGGGTCGCCCCCGCACGCTCCGCCGCCTGAAGGTCAGCATGCAGGCTGATGACAGCGCGTGAGATTCGTGACAGCGGCGTGATCTTGTCGCACTAACCCTTCGTATGGCTTTGACAGCCAACGAAGAAGAACAACGCATGCCGCAATCCGCCAAGACGCTCATCCTGTGGTTCCGCAAGGATCTCCGTGTTTCAGACCATGCCGCGCTCGCAACAGCAGTGGACGAGGGGTTCCGTATAGTCCCTCTTTATATAATGGAGCCGGAGCACGCCGGAACGGGCCCGCTTGGGGCTGCTCAGGCCTGGTGGCTACATCACTCGCTCGAAGCCTTCGGGGAATCGCTGGCAAGGCTCGGCTCCAATCTCATCCTGCGAAGCGGCGCCGCAGACACCGTGCTCTCGGACCTGATCACGGAGACCGGCGCTTCGGCCGTCTTCTGGAATCGTCGCTACGATCCTTCAGGCATCTCAGTCGACAAGGCCCTGAAGGCGAAACTGATCGCTGACGGCATCGACGTGCGCACCTTTGCTGGCCAAATCCTGCACGAGCCGACGAAGCTCAAGACCGGGGCCGGCGGACATTTCCGTGTCTACACGCCCTTCTGGAAGGCACTGGACGGATCCGGCGAACCGCCAGAGCCAATCCCGGCTCCGAAGTCGCTCACTGCGCCTGAGCATTGGCCGAAGAGCGAGGCGCTTTCGGACTGGGGCCTGCTGCCGACCAAGCCGAACTGGGCGAAAGACTTTGATAGCGAATGGCAACCCGGAGAAGACGGCGCCAGGAAACGCCTTGAGGATTTCATCGCATCCGGCCTCAAGGGCTATCGCACCCGCCGCGACTTTCCCGGCGAAGCGCATGTTTCGATGCTATCGCCGCACCTCGCGCTCGGCGAAATTTCGCCCGCCTCCGTCTGGCACGCGACGCGCGGGCTATCGGACTCCTATTCGAGCGAGGACACTATCCACTTCCGCAAGGAGCTCGTCTGGCGCGATTTCTCCTATCACCTGCTCTTTCATTTTCCCGATCTCGCGACCAAGAACTGGAACCCCAAGTTCGACGCCTTCCCCTGGCGCGATGCGCCGGACCTGCTCAAAAAATGGCAAAAAGGCCAGACCGGCTATCCGATCGTCGATGCCGGTATGCGCCAGCTCTGGCAGACTGGTTTCATGCACAACCGTGTGCGCATGATCGTCGCCTCTTTTCTCATAAAGGACCTTTTGATCGACTGGCGGGAAGGTGAGCGCTGGTTCCGCAACACGCTTGTGGATGCCGACCCGGCGTCCAATGCCGCCAGCTGGCAATGGGTCGCCGGCTCCGGCGCCGACGCCGCCCCTTTCTTCCGCATCTTTAATCCGATCAGTCAGGGCGAGAAATTCGATCCCGAGGGCGCTTATGTCCGACGCTTCGTGCCGGAGCTGAATGACATGCCGGCCAAGTTCATCCACAAGCCCTTCGACGCGCCCTTCGCGGTTCTGAACGAGGCCGGCGTCAGCCTTGGCAAGACCTATCCGCAACCCATTGTCGATCACGGCAAGGCCCGGGATGCGGCGATGGCGGCGTTTCAGGGGTTGAAGGCGGAGTGAGGAGTGGGGCTTTCAGCCTTGAAAGTCCGTTGAGATTGTTCGCTTGATCCATCCCCTACCCCCCGCTAAAATGACCACATATAGTCATTTCCATTAGTCATTTCCATGAGGTCCCCATGTCGAGCATGAGTGTTGCCGATGCCAAGGCAGGTTTTGCGAGCCTCGTGGACGATGCCGCCAATGGCGAATTCGTGACCATCACCCGTCATGGGAAACCTGCCGCCATGCTGGTCAGTGTTGAGGCCGGAGAGGCAGCGAAACGGGCGATGGTGAAGCCGAGGCCGAACTTCGGCGAGTTCCTACTGTCCTATCCCGGCCCCGCCGATCTCGAACGTAACCCATCCCCCATGCGGGATGTCGAGCTTGAGTAGCGGCTTCCTGATCGACACGAACATCATCTCGCTTCTTTCGCCCGACCGGAAGCAGGCGCCATCTGAGGCGACGAGGACGTGGTTCCGGGACCAGGGCGACGTCCTCTATGTATCGACCATCACCTTGGCCGAGATCGAGAAAGGCCTGCGCCGCCTGCATCGTCGCGGCGGCATCGACCGAGCGCAGCGCCTGAGTGCATGGCTCGATTCGATCACCGAAACTTTCGGCGACCACGTCCTCCCCGTTGATCCCATCGTCGCCCGGATCGCCGGCGGCCTCGATGATCTCGCCACAGCAACGAGTGCCCATCCGGGCTTCGCCGACATCCTGATTGCCGCGACCGCCAAGGCCTATGGGCTGGCCTTGATTACCGCCAATATGAGACACTTTATGCCTCTCGACGTGGCCTGTGATTTTCCAGTAGCCCTCCGAACCTAGCCTCCTCCCCTGAACGCATTTTCCCTCCCCTCGGCCCACCGCGAAAAGCCATTCCTTGCCTTCGACGGCCTCCAAGCCGAAAAGACCTGTTCACGTTCCGCGCTGACCGCCCTCCGCATAATCTTGTCCAGAAGGACAAATTCGTGCGGTGCCCCGGTTTTCTTCCCCGCGCATTTGGTTCTAGTGTCCGCGTCAGACAAAAAAGGCAGGCATCATGGCATTTCACCCCTCCGTGCTCGAGGCGATCGGCAATACGCCCCTCATCCGGCTGAAAGGCGCCTCGCAGGCGACCGGCTGCACCATTCTCGGCAAGGCCGAATTCCTCAATCCCGGCCAGTCGGTGAAGGATCGCGCGGCCCTCTTCATCATCCGTGACGCCGAGCGGCGCGGACTGCTGCGCCCCGGCGGCGTGATCGTCGAAGGCACGGCCGGCAATACCGGCATCGGGCTGACGCTGGTTGCCAAGGCGCTCGGCTATCGCACCGTGATCGTCATCCCGGAGACACAGAGCCAGGAAAAAAAGGACGCGCTGAAGCTGCTCGGCGCCGAGCTCGTCGAAGTGCCGGCAGTGCCCTACAAGAACCCGAACAACTATGTGAAGATTTCCGGGCGGCTCGCCGCCGAGCTTGCGAAGAGCGAGCCGAATGGGGCGATCTGGGCCAACCAGTTCGACAACACCGTCAATCGCGACGCCCATATCGAGACGACGGCGAAAGAGATCTATGAGCAGACCGGCGGCGCCGTCGACGGCTTTATCTGCGCCGTCGGCTCGGGCGGCACGCTGGCCGGCACCGGGATCGGCCTTCGCAACCGCAAGCCCGGCGTCAAGATCGGCATCGCCGATCCGGAGGGTGCAGCGCTTTACGAATACTACAAGAACGGCGAGCTCAAGTCCTCCGGCTCTTCGATTACCGAGGGCATCGGCCAGGGCCGCATCACCGCCAATCTCGAAGGCTTCACACCCGACTTCGCCTATCAGATCCCCGATTCCGAAGCGCTCGACATCGTCTTCGACATCGTCGAGAACGAGGGCCTCTGCCTCGGTGGTTCCTCGGGCATCAACATTGCCGGCGCGATCCGTCTGGCCCGGGAACTCGGCCCCGGCCACACGATCGTGACGATCCTCTGCGACTACGGCAATCGCTACCAGTCCAAGCTTTACAACCCGGACTTTCTGCGCTCCAAGAACCTGCCGGTCCCGACCTGGCTCGAAAAGCGCGTCGCCTTCGACCTGCCCTTCGAGACAGTTTGACATTATTGAAAGCACTGCCATGACCACCATCGCCCTCTACCGCGACGATTTCTATCTCTCGACGGCGGAGGCGATGGTCACGGCCCTGCATGAAGACGGTGCGGTCGAGCTCGACCAGACCTGCTTTTATGCTGCATCCGGTGGTCAGCCGGGCGATACCGGCTTCCTCGAGCGAGAGGATGGCAGCCGCATTGAGCTCGCCGAGACCCGGCATGGCGCCACCAAGGATATCATCCTGCATCGGCCGGCTGAGGGCGAGCCCCTACCCTTGGTCGGTGAAAAGCTCGTCCTGCATGTCGACTGGGCCCGTCGCTACAAGCTGATGCGCATGCACACCGCCTGCCACCTGCTCTCCGTCGTCTGCCAATTTCCGATTACGGGCGCTGCCGTGGGTGAGGAGGAAAGCCGCGTCGATTTCGACATGGGCGAGACCATCGACAAGGATCAGGTCACGGCAGACCTGATGAAGCTCGTCGGCGAAAATCACTCTGTTTATCTCCAGTGGATCACCGACGAGGAGCTCGCGGCCAATCCCGGCATCGTGAAATCCAAGAACGTCCGCCCGCCCGTCGGCCTCGGTCGCGTTAGCCTCGTCTGCATCGGCGAGAACTCCGCCGTTGACAGCCAGCCCTGCGGGGGCACACATGTTTCCGAGACCCAGGAGGTCGGTGCGATTCATATCGCCAAGATCGAAAAGAAGGGCAAGGAGAACCGCCGGTTCCGCATTCGCTTTGGAGCCCCGGAGACCTAAGCCATAGGAACGTACGGGAGAAGTGCATGTCCGGTGAAAGAAGCCGTTTCGTCGTTTCGGCGGATTGGGTCGAAAAGAACCTCGGGTCTCCCGGCTTCAAGCTCGTCGATGCCTCCTGGTATCTGCCCGCGCATAATCGCAACGGCGCCGTCGAATATGCCTCCGGCCACATTCCAGGTGCGGTCTTTTTCGATCAGGACGTGATCGCCGACACGACCACCGGCCTGCCCCATTCGCTCCCCTCACCCTCCTTCTTTGCCCAGGCCGTCGGCCAGCTCGGTATTTCCGCCGAGGACACGATCGTCGTTTATGATGGTCCGGGCTTCTTTTCGGCACCGCGTGTCTGGTGGATGTTCCGCGTCATGGGCGCACGGCGCGTCTACGTGCTTGAAGGCGGCATCGATGGCTGGAAGGCGGAAGGGCGAAAGCTCGAAACCGACCTGCCGGAACCGGCACCTGTTACCTTCGAGGCGCAGTTCGACCGCTCGAGACTTACCTCCTTCGACCAGATGTCGGCGATTTCAGACGAGGGCGACAAGCAGATTGCCGACGCCCGACCGGCCGGTCGCTTCACGGGCGAAGAGCCCGAACCCCGCGAGGGCATGCGCTCCGGCCATATTCCCGGGGCACGCAGCGTGCCTGCATCATCGCTGTCGGAAAATGGCCGCTTGAAGGATCTCGCCACGCTGCGCTCGATCTTCACCAGTGCCGGTATCGATCTCAACAATCCGGTGGTGACGTCCTGCGGCTCAGGTGTGACGGCAGCCGTCGTGACGCTGGCGCTTGAAAGCCTGGGGCATACCGACAATTCGCTCTATGACGGCTCCTGGTCGGAATGGGGCTCGAAGACCGATACGCCTGTCGTGACAGGTGACGCAGAATCGCTCGGCTCGAAGACATCAGGGCCGCTGACCGCCCATGTCACACGGCTCGAAATGACGGCGCCGCCGAAATCCAGCCTTCCGGTGCCGGTCAATATCCAGACGGCAATCATGCGCACGCATGAAATCCCGCTTTCCTTCTACCGTTTCCTGCACCGCCAGGTCGGCGCGCGCTGGCACTGGTACGAGCGCCTGCGTTTGCCTGACGAGCAGCTGAAGGCGATCATCCATGCCGAGAAGGTATCGATCTCAGTTCTGTATGTGAACGGGGCGCCGGCCGGCTTCTACGAGCTCTCGCAGGAAAGCGACGATCTCGTCGAGCTCTCCTATTTCGGCCTCTTCGAACATGCGCTGGGGCTCGGCATCGGCAAGTGGTTCCTGCTCCAGTGTCTCTATGCCGCATGGGCGAGCAATCCGAAGACAGTCACCGTCACCACCAATTCGCTCGACCATCCGCGCGCGCTGCAGCTCTACCAGCAGTTTGGCTTCTCGCCCGTCGGCACCTATGACGCCCTGGTCGATCCCCTGACCGATCAGGAGCTGTTGGCGCTCATCAAGCGCGACGGCTGACGCCGCCGTCGCTCATTCCTTCCTCTTCAGCTTGACGGACGTCGCCTCATCGCCGGAACCGGTCGCGTCGTCGTCGCTCGAGGTGTCCTCCGAGCCCTGGTTCTCGAACCAGTTGGCGATGAGACCGGCATGGAAGGCGGCCATCTCGTAGCAGTAGGTGATTTCGCGCGCCTCTGGATCCCAGAAAGCATTCTCAACGCCACAGGCCGTGCCGGTGATCTTGATGCCGTCCTTCAGATTGTAGCCCTCGCCGAAGACGGTGGCGATCGTCTCCAGAGCGCCAGCGCTCTTCAGCAGATCGGCAAAAGCCTGCAGATCCGCGTCACCCGCCGGTTCGTAGCGGACGTCGAAGCGGGTCTTGGCGCCTTCCTTCATGTTGGCAGCGAGCAGGCTCATCCAGCTGTCTCGCGCCTTCTCGTATTCGAATAGGCATTCCTCGCGACGATCCTCGGGAAATTCGAGCGAATCGGCAAACTCATCGAAGAACTCCGCATTCGCCCCGGTCATCATGCAGACGATCGAATAGGCACGCTGGCGATCCAGGCCATGGGTGCCCATGAAGTCATCTTCCTGCGGACCATCCTCATTGGCTTCATCGAGCAGGAACCAGCCATCGGCGGCATCCTGCATGGTCGTGTAGAGATCCTCGTCCTCGGCGCCGAGCAATAGCACAGAGGAGAGCGCATCGACCGCGTCCTCCTCACGGCCGAGGACCGGCAGATTGAACTCGGAGACCAGCATGTGGCCGGCCTCGTGGAAGAGGATGAAGATGGCATTGTTGACGACGAATTGCTGGCCTTCCTCCACCTGTTCGGCAGTCAGATCTTCTGCCTGAACACGCGTGGTTAGCTGGAAAAGCCATGCTGCAGCGAAGGCCAGCATGATTGTTGTGACGGACTTGAGCGACAGCATATGAGAGACCCCGAACCCCTGATACCTCGCCCATTCTCTACAGCAGAGATGCGGCGAGAGAGAAGCACCATTTCTGGCAAACGCGGTGTCTGCCAATGGGTAATCAGGTTGCCGGCACGCGCTGCATCACATCATGTCGAATCTGCGCCTCGAGTCCTTCAATTCTGGCCGCCTTCGGCTTTAAGCAGCGCCTTTTTGGTTGAGGTCCGGATGAACCTTTGCTGACCGCCAGCTTCAGTCGAAATTCATAGTCGTCCTGCCAAAGCTTGCCTCACGACAACTGCAAAACGGAGGACAGTCCATGGACAGACGGTTTTTTCTGACGATTTTGGCCGGCGCGCTTGCGTCGCCGGGCGTTGGCTTCGCACAGGAGGCCCCGACCGAAGAGATGATCATGCGGCGGCTGGACGCAGCACCTCAGCGGCAGATCGCCCCGCGGAACCGGGTCACCATCGACGAGTTCAAGCGGCGGCCGGAGCTTCGGCGCCAAGCTCCCTCGATCGATATCCAGGCGATCAACTTCGCCACAGGCTCGGCGGAGATCCCGCGTTCGGAGTTTCGCAAGGCGCAGCAGATCGCGCGTGCCATGGAACAGCTGCTACGTCGCCGGCGAGCGGTTCGCTTCCTGATTGAGGGCCATACGGATGCGGTCGGTTCCGCCTATTCCAATCAGGTCCTGTCGGAGCGCCGGGCTGCCTCGCTCAAGATGCTTCTGGTGCGCGAATTCGGCATTCCCTCGCGCGTGCTGGAAACCGTCGGCTATGGCGAAGATTACCTGCTGATCCCCACCGAGCGGTCGGAATGGCGTAACCGACGCGTCACGCTGCGCCGCATCGACGACTTCATCCGCTGATCCTGTGTGCTTGAGGGAGGCTCAGTGTTCTGGCCCTCCCTCAGCGGGTTGACGCGGCCGCCACGAGGAACAAGCGGCTCCCACCTGCGTTCCCTCAGCCGGAACCTGTCCCACGGAGCACTCGATGCCGCATCAATCCCCCATCCGCTACCATGCCGATCTTGAAACCCCGTCCGCTGACGAAAAGGAGGCGATCGAAGACATCAAGGAGAGCATGCTCTACATCATCGAGAAAACGCATGAGGATCTTGGTCACGCGCAACGGAGCGTGCACGCCAAAAGCCACGCACTGCTCGAAGCCTCCGTCACCGTCCATTCGGATCTTTCGGCCGAACTGCGGCAAGGCATCTTCGCCGAACCCGGTCGGACCTATCCGGCAATCATCCGCATATCGACCATCCCCGGCGATCCATTGCGCGATAGCGTCTCACTGCCGCGCGGCTTCGCCATCAAGCTGTTCGACGTCGAAGGCGAACGACTGCCGGGCAGCGAAGGCGATGTCACGCAGGATTTCCTGTTTGCCTCAGCGCCGGCTTTCGCGGCACCGGATGCCGCAGGTTTTGCCAAAAACCTCAAACTGATTTCCCGCACCACGGATAGGGTCGAATGGGCCAAGAGTGCGCTCAGCTGGATCCTGAGACCAATCGTCAAAGGACTGGAAGCCATGGGCGCGGATGCCGGCGCGCTGAAGGCGATGGGCGGCTACCCTGAGACCCATCCGCTGGGTGAGCATTACTACACCCAGGTTCCCTTGCGCTTCGGCGACTATGTGGCGAAACTCGACATCGTGCCACGGTCCGAAAGCTTCAAACGCTTGGTCGACGACAGGATCGATCTTTCCGAAGGTCCCGACGTCCTGCGCGAAGCGGTCGCCGAGGTTATGGCGCGCGATGGCGGAGAATGGACCCTGCGCGCACAACTCTGTCGCAATCTTGAGACACAGCCGATTGAGGATGCCTCCGTGGTCTGGCCCGAAGAAGACAGTCCCTATCTGGAGATCGCGACGATCAGGGTTGGCCCACAGACCGGCTGGTCGGAAGGTCGCTCCAGGGCCGTTGACGACGGGCTGACCTTCCGCCCATGGCGCGGCATCGAGCTGCATCGGCCGCTCGGCAATGTCATGCGCGCGCGCAAAGAGGTCTATCCCGTCGCAGCAGCTAAGCGCAGCGCCTTGATCGGCTGTCCGATGCATGAGCCGAAGAGCCGGCCCGATCTGCCTTGATCTAGGCATAAAAAAACGGGCCGGCCGATGGGAAGGCCGGCCCGGATCGGCCGCATACACGTTACATTTTACGGACCTGACGCAACGTAAGGCGACCGGAGAGTACGGCCTTACGCTACGTTAAGCACTGCTTCTGGCGCATGCGCCGGGTAACCGAGCGCTTCTGCGACCGGCTTGTTGGTGATGCGGCCCTTGTGGACGTTGAGACCGTTGCGCAGGTGCCGATCCTCTGCAATCGCGCGCAGACCGCGATCGGCAAGCGCCAGACCATGGACCAGCGTTGCATTGTTGAGCGCATGGGCCGAGGTGATCGGCACCGCACCCGGCATGTTGGCCACGCAGTAGTGCACGATGCCATCGACGACATAGGTCGGATCGGAATGGGTCGTGGCATGGGAGGTTTCGAAGCAACCGCCCTGGTCAATCGCAACGTCAACGACGACAGCGCCCTTCTTCATGCCAGACAGCATTTCGCGGGTCACAAGCTTCGGGGCTGCGGCACCGGGGATCAGGACTGCGCCGATGACGAGATCGGCGGAGAAGCATTCCTGCTCCAACGCATCGATGGTCGAATAGACGGTGTGGACGCGGCCGTGGAAGATATCGTCGAGCTGGCGCAGACGCGGCAACGAGCGGTCGAGGATCGTAACGTCAGCGCCGAGGCCGACGGCCATCTTGGCCGCATGCAATCCGACAACGCCACCGCCGATGACGGTGACCTTGGCCGGCAGCACACCCGGCACGCCGCCAAGCAGGATGCCGCGGCCGCCATGGGCTTTCTGCAGGGCCGTCGCACCCGCCTGGATCGCCAGTCGTCCGGCGACTTCCGACATCGGCGCCAGAAGTGGCAGGCCACCGCGCTCGTCGGTCACAGTTTCATAAGCTACCGCAGTTACGCCCGAATCGAGCAGACCCTTGGTCTGGTCCGGATCCGGCGCGAGGTGGAGATAAGTATAAAGAATCTGGCCTTCGCGCAGTTGCACCCATTCAGAGGGCTGCGGTTCCTTGACCTTGACGATCATGTCGGACTTTTCGAAGACGTCCTTGGCTGTGGCTGCGATCTTCGCGCCAGCGGCGATATAGGCATGGTCGTCTGCGCCGATGCCGGCACCTGCGCCCATTTCGATCAGGACATCATGGCCATGAGCCACATATTCTCTGACGGCACCGGGGGTCAGACCCACACGGTATTCATGGTTTTTGATTTCCTTCGGGCAACCGACACGCATCAAACGTTCCTCTCTTTTATTCGCAGCCTGCGCTGCTTTGTTTCAGATAAGGAAATTCAAACACTCTCCGCGCAAAATGTCCTTGCAAAGTGAGGCCTGGGACATCAGACAATTCGCAGCTTCTTGCGTCTGGCGGCTGCAAAACGGAGAAATCTACGAATGGCGGAACTGGATGCCATCGATCGTGCTATTCTGAAGGCGCTTCAGGAGAATGGCCGGATGACCAATGCGGAACTCGCCGAAAAGGTCGGCCTCTCGCCCTCCGCCTGCTCGCGGCGTCACGACATGCTGGAAAAATCCGGCGTCATCAGCGGCTATCATGCCCGCCTGTCGCACAAGGCGATCGACTACAAGATGATGGTGATCGTGCACATCTCGCTGTCGGGCCAGTTCGCCAAGACGCTGACCGAATTTGAAGCCGCCGTGAAGCGCTGTCCGAACGTCCTGGTTTGCTACCTCATGTCGGGCGAATACGACTACATCCTGCGTGTCGCTGCCAAGGACCTCGAAGACTATGAGCGCATCCACCGCGACTGGCTCTCGGCGCTTCCGCATGTGGTGAAGATCAATTCGAGCTTTGCGCTTCGTGAAATCATCGAACGTCCCAATGTGGGTCTTTGATCGAGGATCCTGAAAATCCTAATGATTTGTTTTAGGCCGTTCTTACGGATGCTGCGTAAGGTCATGCCATTCCTTTTTGTATTCAGGACGGCATCATGAGCAATAATCTCGGTATGGATGTTCGCAAATCACCCCGCAGCCGTTGCCGGCTCGACAGTAAGATCCGCTATTTTCACCAGCAGGCGGATGCACGCGTCATCAACATTTCACGCACAGGCCTCGCGCTCGAACTCGCCGCCAAGCTGACCGCCGCCGCAGGCAGTCAGGTGACCATCGAAAACGAGGATATCGGCCATCTGGAAGGAGTCGTCCGCTGGAACTATGGCGGCCGTATCGGCATCATGTTCCGACCGAACAGCAATTCGATTGCCAAGGTCGCGGCCTATTTCCGCAACTACCATCAGGAAGTCCGGCCGGTCCTGCGCGGCTGAGCCCTTCGGACGCAAAGTTAACGGTAAACACCCCGCATAACCGGCAAAACACCCAAAATCTCCTGAGGATGTCGCTCGTATTCTAATCACCTTGGCCAGATGCCGTTAAGGCGTGTGGCCGAGGTTTTCTGCGTTTCTTTCAATCCATTTGACGGAGCGCAATTTTATGCTTGCTGCCAAACTCAATCCCGACGGCCGCCGAAGCCAACGTATCCGGTGTCACATCAGGGGCACGCTGGAATTCATCGGCCAGAAGTTCAACGTGCGTATTCTCGACATTTCCCGAACCGGCATGGCCCTGCATCTCGAGGGCTGGATCGAAGCCAAGCGCGGCGCGACTGTCACTGTCAGCTGCGCCGAACTCGGCCACATCGAATGCACCGTCCGCTGGTACCGCGCCGGCAAGATGGGGCTCGAATTCGAGCAGACCACCAATGCGGTCGCGCAGGTGACTGCATATTTCCGCAATTTCCATCGCGACCCACGCAATCTCGTACCGGCCTGACAGAGGAGATGGCAACGTCTCACCCCTGTCATTTTAGAGGTGCAAGCCTCGTGAAAGCGACCTAACCTGCGTCGCTTTCAGAACCTGTTCTTCGTGAGGCCCCCATGCCGTCTTTGCTCGATCTCCATCCGATTTCCCGCCGCTCCTTCTTGAGCGGCATTGCCGCATCGGCGGCTCTCGTCACGCTTCATCCCTTTGCCGCGCGTGCCAATGGCAACCAGGCCCATCTCAGGCTGATGGAAACCACCGACATCCACGTCAACGTGATGCCTTACGACTATTATGCCGACAAGCCGAACGACACGATGGGCCTTTCGCGCACCGCAAGCCTGATCGATTCCATTCGCGCCGAAGCCGGCAACTCGATGCTGATCGACAATGGCGACTTCCTACAGGGCAATCCGATGGGCGACTACATGGCCTATCAGAAGGGCATGAAGCCCGGCGACCTGCATCCCGTGATCAAGGCGATGAACGTGCTCGGCTATGATTGCGGCACGCTCGGCAATCACGAGTTCAACTACGGCCTCGACTTCATGTTCAATACGCTGGCGGGTGCGCAGTTTCCCTTCGTCTGCGCCAACCTGACCAAGGGGCAACTCGCTTCCGATCCGAAGCAGGATCCGCTCTACTTCAAGCCCTACCACATCATCGAAAAGCAGATCCGTGACGGCTCGGGGGCGACCAGCCCTGTTAAGGTCGGCTTCATCGGCTTCGTCCCGCCGCAAATCATGCTCTGGGATGCGAAGAACCTCGAGGGCAAGGCGATGACGCGCGACATCCTGCAGGCCGCGCGCGCCTGGGTGCCGCAGATGAAGGAGGATGGCGCCGACATCGTGATTGCGCTCTCCCATTCCGGTATCGACGGCCATGGCGAGAGCGAAGGAATGGAAAACGCCTCGCTTTATCTTGCCGGCGTCGAGGGTATCGATGCGATCTTCACCGGACACCAGCATCTGGTCTTCCCCGGTCCGAAGGATTTCGAAAACGTGCCGGGCGCTGACGCTGTGAAAGGCACGTTGCTTGGCAAGCCCGCCGTCATGGCCGGCTTCTGGGGCTCGCATATGGGCCTGATCGACCTGCTTCTCGAAAAGGACGGCTCGAGCTGGAAGATCGTCGACTTCACCTGCGAGGCACGCCCGATCTATCATCGCGACGACAACCGCAAGGTCGTGGCCGACGTCAAGGACAAGCCCGAGGTCATCGCCTCGGTCGCGGCCGAACATCAGGCGACGCTCGATTATGTGCGCACGCCGGTCGGCAAGACGTCCGCGCCGCTCTACTCCTATTTTGCGCTGGTCGCCGACGATCCGTCGATCCAGATCGTCTCGATTGCCCAGTCTTGGTACATCAAGGAAATGTTGAAGGATGGGCCGCACAAGGATCTGCCGGTGCTGTCAGCGGCGGCCCCGTTCAAGGCCGGTGGTCGCGGCGGCGCCGATTATTTCACCGACGTGCCGGCCGGCGATATCGCGATCAAGAACGTCGCCGACCTCTATCTCTATCCGAACACCATTCAGGCCGTGGCGATCACCGGCGAACAGGTGAAGAACTGGCTGGAAATGTCGGCCGGCATCTTCAACCAGATCGAAAAGGGCGCAAAGGATGCGGCCCTGGTCAATCCCGATTTCCCGTCTTACAATTATGATGTGATCGACGGCGTGACCTATCAGATCGACCTGACGCAGCCTGCCCGCTACGACAAGGACGGCGTCGTCGTGCATCCGGAGGCGAGCCGCATCGTCAACCTGCAGTTCGACGGCAAGCCGATCGACCCCGGCCAGACCTTCGCGGTCGCGACGAATAATTACCGCGCCGGTGGCGGCGGCAAGTTCCCCGAAATCGCCTCCGACAAGGTGATCTTCGTCGGCCCGGATACCAACCGCGATATCATCGTCCGCTACATCGTCGAACAGGGCACGATCAACCCGTCGGCCGACGGCAACTGGTCGTTTGCACCGATCGGCGAGACCAGCGTCATCTTCGAGACCGGGCCGAAAGCTCGCGAACATCTTGCCGACTTCAAGGGCGGCCAGATCAAAGATGCCGGCGAAGCGGCAGAAGGATTTGCGAAGTTCCGCCTGACGCTCTGAACAAGGCAGAGGGCGCATCCGCTCAACAAGAACGGAGTCGATTCAAACCGTTGAATCGATTCCTTAAACTGCTGTGGCAAGCGCTGGCGGAGATGCCAGGTCCATGGGGCAATTCGAAAGCTGTTCTTCGAAGGCGCGGATCAGCCAGGTGCCGGCAGGCCCAGGCGGATTATCGGTCCGCCTGATAGCATAGAGATTGTAGGAACCCTGCTCATAAGCCGGCAGATCGAGATGGACGATCCGGCCACTTGCCATGTCTTCTCGGATGATCGAGGCCGGCAGCCCGCCCCAGCCGAGACCGCCACGGATCAGCTGATGTTTCGTTGCCATGTCGCTGACGCGCCATGTTTTGAACGACAGCACATTGAAATCACGCCCCGATGTCAGATCCGATGCGTCGCTGACAACGATCTGGGTCTCCTCGCGCACGTCCTGCAGGGACAGCGTGCCTCTGTGTTTAGCGAGCGGATGATCGGCCGCTGCCGCCGGCAGAAGGAAATTGTGGCCTATCCGGTCGACGATCAGCGTGTCATCCTGCCGGGTCGGTGCACCGCCGATGCCGATGGTCGCCTTGCCGCTCATCACCAGTTCGACCAGCCGTCCGAGTTCGCCGACTTCCAGTCGCAGCGAAACGGATGGAAACTGCTGCTGAAATTCGCGGAGCACCGCCAGCATGGCGCCGGTCGGGACGAGCACGCTGATCGCCACCGAAAGCTCCGCCTCCAGCCCCTGATGCATGCTGCGCACCTTGGCGCGCATCACCTGCAGATCGCCGACGATGCGTCGGGCGTCGGTCAACATGGCCCTGCCCTCGTCCGTCAGCCTGGGTTGCCGCGTGCCGGTCCGCTCGAACAGCGTGACGCCAAGCTGACTTTCCAGATTGCCGATCGTATAGCTCACCACCGATTGCGCGCGATTGAGCTGCCGGGCGGCCGCCGAAAAACTTCCGGTGTCAGCCACGGTGAGAAAGACCTGCAACTGGTCGAGAGTGGGATTGGCATCCATGCGATCGGGCATCCATCCAGTTATTCGATATGACCAATCTAGATTATCACAGTTTTATTGATGCGTGCTCGGACATAGATGCATGGCAGGCCTGCTCCCAAGGGGCCACCACCATTCGAGGAATTGCACATGTCTTCCATCCTTCTCGTCACCTCCAGCCCGCGTGGCTCGGAATCCCTCTCGAACGCGATCGCCACCGAGCTCGCCGAGAAGTTCGCCGGCGAGACCGGCACGCTGGTCCGTCGTGACCTCGTTGAAACTCAGCTGGACCACGTGGACGGCGCCTTCACCACCGCGATCCGCAAGCCGGCTGATTCACGCACTGCCGAAGAGGCCGCATCCGTCGCCACGTCCGACGCGCTCGTCGCCGAACTGATGGCCGCCGACACGATCGTCATCGGCACCGGCCTCATCAACTTCAACATCTATTCGTCGCTGAAGAGCTGGATCGACCACATCGCCCGTGCTGGCCTGACCTTCAGCTACACGGAAAACGGCCCGGTCGGTCTTGCCAAGGGCAAGAAGGCCTATCTGGTGCTCGCTGCCGGCGGCATCTACTCCTCCGGCCCCGGCGCCCCGATGAACCATGCTGAACCCTATCTCAAGACGGTCCTCGGCTTCCTCGGCATCGAGCTGGTCGAGACTGTTTATGTCGAAGGCGTAGCATACGGTCCGGAAGCCGCCGAAAAGGCCGTGGCTTCTGCTAAGGCCAAGGTCGAGGAACTGGCGCGCGCCGCCTGAGCTCATGACGCGGCAACCGCGCTGCCGCCCTCATTCAGCAAACGGCAAGGACCTTCAGTTGCCGTTTGCCGCCAAGGCAGGCGCTGTCTCGTTCCCCGCCCGGGACAACCGCTTGTCGCGGTGCGCTTGAAGCCGCGCGACACTGGTCAGTTCCGAGACAATCTCCGCGCTCACATCGGATGCGATACTGTCGACCGGCTGAGGCCGGCCCAGCAGATAGCCCTGCAGCTCGTCACAGCCCGCGACGCTCAGATAGCGGGCCTGATCCACCGTCTCCACACCTTCCGCCACGACCCGCATGCCGAGCCCGCTGCCGAGATCGATGATCGTGCGGACGATGGCGTCCGCCGTCTCCTCGGTTCCGAGGGCTGACACGAAGCTGCGATCGATCTTGATGACGTCGAAGGGGTAGCGGCTCAGATAGCTCAGCGACGAATAGCCGGTGCCGAAATCGTCAAGCGCAATCCTCAAGCCCAGCGTCTTCAGATGGCCGAGAATGAGGCGTGCCCGTTGATCGTCGTCGATCAGCACGCTCTCCGTGATCTCAAGCTCCAGCTGATGTGGCGAAACACCCGATTCGCCGAGGATAGCCTCGATCCGCTCCAGAAACTGCGGATGGCGGAACTGCACCGGCGAGACGTTGACGCTGATATGCAGATGCTCCGGGAAACCGGTTGCCAGACGGCAGGCCTCGATCAACACCCATTCTCCGAGCTCGATGATCTTGCCCGAGACCTCGGCGACCGGGATGAAATCGCCCGGCTGCACCATGCCCCGATCCGGATGTTTCCAGCGCACCAGCGCCTCGTATCCGACGATCAAAGCATCCGATGCCGAGACCCGAGGCTGGAGATAGAGCTCGAACTCGCCGCGCTCCAGTCCGCGCTCGATATCGGCTTCGAGCGCGCGTCGCTTTTCGATCAGCTCATCCATGCCCCTGCGGTAGGATCTGAACGTGTTCCGCCCGGACTTCTTGGCGTGATAGAGGGCAATATCCGCACGGCCGATCAGCTCGTCGAGCTCGCCCGCATGCTCCGGGCAAAGCGCGCCACCGATGCTGACACCGCATTTGATGCGTTCGCCCTGGCCGGTGTCGAAGGGTTGCCGGAAGGCTTCGACTAGGCGGCGACCGAAATCTTCGCATTGGGCTTCGAAATGACAATTGCCGAGGATGACCGCGAACTCGTCACCGCCGAGGCGAGCCGCCATGTCGGCGGGACCGAGTGCTTCGGACAGACGCCGCGCCGTCTCTCTGATCACCTCGTCGCCAGCAGGGTGCCCGTAGAGATCGTTGACGTCCTTGAAATGGTCGAGATCGACCAGAAGAACCCCGCAACCCCACCCGTCATTCGCCTGTTTGACATGGGTGGCGAGCGTTTCGGTAAACAGCGCACGGTTCGCAAGCCCCGTCAGCGGATCGTGCTGCGCCAGATGGCGCATGCGGCTCTCGACGGCCTTGCGCTCGCGAAGATCGACGAGGCAGCTGATCCGGATATGTCGGCCGCGATATTCGATGTTCCTCCCCCGAGCCTCGATCGGGATGCTTGAGCCGTCGGCGCGGACGATCTGGAACTCTCGCGATACGTCAGGCGCCGGATTGGGATCCTCGATCAGCATGCGTCGCCCGGTCTGATCGACAAGATCGAGGATCGAAGTGCCAATCAGATCGGCAATCTTGCGACCCGTCAGCACCTCGAACCGCTCATTGCCGTCAATGATGACTCCGCTTTCGTGCATGACGATCGCTTCAAAGGTGGCGTTGGCGAGCGCCGTCACCCGCTCCGCCTCCTCCTGGTCCCGAACCTGGGCTTCAAGTGCGCTGCGATTGCGTTCCTGGTGCTGGATATTGTCCATCAGGTGGTTGAACAGCCGGGTCAATTTCTCGGCCTCATCGCCCGGATCGACCGCCAACCGGTCGCCAAGGTCGGCCTTGCCGGATACAAGTTTCGACAAAGCGTCCTCGACATGGCCTACACCCAGCCGCGTACCATGTTCAGCAACATTCAGGCCGATGTCTTCGGCCTCGGCCGTCACACGAACGGGGAAGAGCCTGTCGAGCGTCCAAAAGAAGGCATAGCCGAGGCCGAAGGCCCAGTAGAAGTTCAGCGCCGAGCCGAAGATCTGAATGTAGAGCTGATCGAATCGTCCACCGAGTGGCAACCGATCGACCGGCGCCAGCAATGCAAGTGCCACTGTTCCGGCGACACCGGCAAAGGCGTGTACGCCGACGGCTCCGACGGCATCGTCGACCTTGAGCTTTTCCTCGAGATACTGGTTGCCGAGGATCGCGACGATCGCGCCGAGCGCGCCCGTGAGAAGCGCGCCACCGGGCTCAAGAAGGTGGCAGCCTGCCGTGACGGCGACCAGCGCACCCAGCATGCCGCAAAGCGCCTTTTCCGGCAGCACCACGCCATCCTGCCTTGCCCCGATCACGTATCCGACGCAGGTGCCCATGCCGCCGGCGAGAACTGTGTTCAAGATGATCGGCGCTACATCTGCATTGGCAGCCAGGGTGGAGCCGCCATTGAAGCCGATCCAGCCGAAAAACAGGATGAGGCCACCGGTGGTTGCCAGAACCGGATTGTTACCGGCGAGCCGTACCGGGCGTCCCTCTGCATCAAAACGTCCACGTCTTGCTCCGATCACCAGGCAGGCAGCAAGTGCGACCCAGCCGCCCGTGGCGTGCACCACCGTGGATCCGGCGAAATCCACAAAGCCGAGATTGGCGAGAAAGGCGCCTGAGTTCGGCCCGATTGCCGTTCCCCAGACCCAGTGCACGAAAATCGGATAGATCAGCGTCGACAGGACAATCGACCCAAGCACATAGACCGAGAGCGTCATGCGCTCGGCGACGGCACCGGAGACGATCGTCGCCGCCGTCCCGCAAAACATCACCTGGAAGACGAAGAACCCGGCGAGCCAACTGTCGAGGCCCTGCAGCAGGAAATAGTCAGGATCGAGCCCGACCGGCAGGACGCCGGAGCGACCAAAAGCGAGCATGAAACCAACGACTGCGAAGCCGACAACGCCGAATACAAAATCCAGCAGGTTCTTCTGGGCGACATTGATGGAATTCTTCGAGCGCACCATGCCCGCTTCAAGAAGCAGGAATCCCACCTGCATCATCATCACCATGCCGGCGGCGGCCATCAGCCAGGCAAGATCCGCTGAGGCCTTGGCTGCTTGAACCGATGCTACGTCAGCAGCATTGGCAGGAAGCGCGCCCCCCAAGACGAGGCTCGCTGCCAAACCATTGAAAGCAAGAGGTGAAACAGAGCGAAACGCAATGACCACTGGAAAACCCGGACAATATCTCAGGGGCCAGTGTTGCGGTGCATCATTAACATTCTGTGATCGCGAAGAAACAATTCTTCGCAATATCAAGATGCAACGTCAGACGATGCGCGTTTCCTCGCCATCACCAAACAGCGCCGGACCATTCTGATCGATGATCTGCTGCGCCTTACGGAAGGTGCAGTCGAGAGCGTCATCAAGCGAGGTGAAGACGTCGGCGCGAATGAACTTGCGCTCGAGCACCCGACCATCCACAGTCTTTACGATGCGACCGGCCAGACGATACTGGCTGCCTTCACGCATGGGCTCGGCGTGGATAACGCAGTCGTTGTAGGTCTGCGGCTCTGCCATTGGCTTGGCGGCAGTTTCGGAAGAAGAACCGCCGGTGAAGATCGAGAGGATGCTGGACAGGATAGACATGGCCTGACCTAGCACAACCAGGCCTGCCGAGGAAGAGCAGGAAGGGCGACTTCCCGCGTCATGATGGCATGATACAGTCGGCTCCGGTCGGGAGGACCGTCGGAGGCGTGAGGATGCGGATCGTCATGGGCTTGTTGCTTGCACTCGTTGTTCTCGGCATCGCGGCTATCGTCCTTCTCTATCTGCGACCACCGGTCCTCGCGCTCGAACGAGAGGCAGAGATCGGTGCGGACAAACCGCTTGATTCGCTTGCAGCACTGATCGCTGACAGCGAGAGTAAAGCAGGCCGCATCCGCGATGGGCTTGCCAAGCAGATCGTCTGGGCGGATCCCGCAAGGAAAACGAAGACCCCGCTCTCGGTGGTCTATGTGCACGGTTTTTCCGCCTCGTCCGCCGAGGTTCGCCCGCTGCCCGACCTCGTGGCACAAGCGCTCGGTGCCAATCTTTTCCTCACCCGTCTCACCGGTCATGGCCTTGATGATCCGGACGCCTTGGGCCTTGCGAAGATCGATGACTGGGCGGCGGATGTCGGCGAAGCGCTGGCAATCGGTAAACATCTGGGTGAACGGGTCGTCATCATCTCGACGTCCACCGGCGCCTCGCTCGTCACCTGGGCACTCGGTCGCCCGACCCTTGTGGACAGGATCGCGGCTTCGGTATTCCTCTCACCCAATTATGGCGTGCAGGCTGCCGGCAGCTTTCTGCTGACTGGTCCGTTTGGCGCCCAGCTGGCCCGTCTGATCATCGGCGAGCGTGGCGGATTTGAACCGATCAGCCCGCTCAACGCACACAACTGGACGACAAGTTACCCGGTGGCAGCGCTCATTCCCATGGCGCAATCGGTCCGGCTGGCCAGCCACACACCGGTAGAGGAGATCCGCGTTCCCGCCCTCTTCCTTCAGTCTGCCGAGGACAAGGTCGTCAGACCCGATCGGACGGCGGCAGTTGCAGCGCGCTGGGGTGCCGATCACGCGCTCATCGATCCAGGACAGACCGGCGACGCTAACAATCATGTGATTGCCGGCGACACCTATTCGCCCGAGACCACCGAGCCGATTGCGACGATCATCGTGGACTGGCTCGCCGGTCAAGGCGTCAGATGATCAGGTTGGCGAGGATCTCGTTTTCGGTGATGTCCTCGAAGCCGAGGCCTGCCTGATCGAAACGGTCGAACAGCTCTGCGAAGTTCTCGCGCTTGCCCGTCTCAATGCCAATCAGGATCGAGCCGAAATTGCGCGCCGACTTCTTCAGATATTCGAAGCGGGCGATATCGTCTTCGGGCCCGAGAAGATTGAGGAAGTCGCGCAGTGCGCCGGGGCGTTGCGGCAGACGCAGGATGAAATATTTCTTCAAGCCGGCGTAACGCATCGCGCGTTCCTTGACGTCGGGAAGCCGCTCGAAATCGAAATTGCCGCCGGAGACGACGGCAACGATTGTCCGCCCACTCAGGGCGACCCGCGGCAGGAGGTCGAGTGCTGCAAGTGCCAGCGCCCCGGCGGGCTCGAGCACAACACCCTCGACATTCAGCATGTCGGTCATGGTCACGCAGATCGCGTTTTCCGGTACGATCAGCACCTGGTCGGGGCGGAAGGCCTTCAGCGCTTCGAAATTATGGTCGCCGATGCGGGCGACGGCTGCCCCATCGACGAAATTGTCGACCTTTGGGAGCGTGACAACCTTGCCGGCCTCGAGGCTCTTCTTCAGGCTCGGCGCGCCCTGGGGTTCGCAGAAGATCATCGCCTCGGGCGAAACCTTGCCGGCGAGATAGCCGGTCATGCCCGACGATAGCCCGCCGCCGCCGACCGGCATGATGACGAGATCCGGCGTCACGCCATCGGGCAGCTGCTGCATGACCTCGGCCGCCACCGTCGCCTGGCCCTCGATGATGTCGGGATGGTCGAAAGGCGGGACCATGTAGCCGCCGATCGCCTCGACATGTTCGCGGGCAGCCTGATAGCACTGGTCGAAAATGTCGCCGATCAGGCGGATGGTGATGAATTCGCCGCCGAAGATGCGGGTCTTGTCGATCTTCTGCTGCGGTGTCGTCACCGGCATGAAGACCACGCCCTGAACGCCAAAATGGCGGCAGACATAGGCAAAGCCCTGGGCATGATTCCCGGCAGATGCACAAACAAAAGTGGTGCCGGAGGGGCTATCTGCAACGATCTTACGGAAGAAATTGAAGGCTCCGCGAATCTTGTAGGAGCGAACCGGCGTCAGGTCTTCACGCTTCAGGTAGACATTGGCACCGTAACGGGCGCTCAAATGCTCGTTGAGCTGCAGCGGCGTTTCGGGAAAAAGCCCGCGCATGGCTTCCAGCGCTTCGTCGACCTGATCGGGGGTCACGTCAGCCTCCGTTGAATTTTGGACAGAGCCCCGCTATGGCATAGTCATCGGGCAGAGACAAAGCCTCTTTGCGCTGCAACAGACGGAAGTCATTCCTTGAACACCAATCTGCTCCGCTCCGTCGTCTATATCGCAGCCCTGTGCGGGCTCTATCTGTCCACGGCCATGCTCATCCCGGCCATGGTGGACCTCTATTACGGCGACGCGCACTGGTCTGTCTTCACGGTGTCTGCCGCCATGGTTGGCGGCCTGTCGGTCACCGCTGCCATGGCGACACGCGGACCACCTCCGGCGTTTTCCAAGCGCATGGGCTTCTTGCTCGTCAACGTGCTCTGGGCCACTTTTTCGCTGGTCGGTGCGATCCCGATCTATTTCTCCGAACTCGACCTCACCTTTGCCCAAGCACTGTTCGAATCGGTTTCGGCAATCACCACGACCGGATCGACGGTTCTTGCCGGACTGGACGACATGGCGCCCGGTCTCCTCGTCTGGCGCTCGCTGCTGCAATGGCTGGGCGGGATCGGGATCGTGGCGCTCGGCCTCTTCGTGCTGCCATTCCTCCGTGTGGGCGGGGTCTCCTTCTTCAAGATGGAATCCTCCGATATCGCCGACAAGCCGTTCGCACGCATCGCGACCTTTACCAGTGCCTTCGTCGCGATCTATGTCGCGATCACCCTCATCTGCATGATCGCCTATGATGTCTTCGGCATGAGCCATTTCGATGCGCTCAACCATGCCCTGACGACGATCGCGACCGGCGGCTTCTCCACCCATGACGCCTCGTTCGGCTATTTCGACAGCTATGCGCTTCGCGGGATCGCAACCTTCTTCATGACGGTGTGCAGCCTGCCCTTCTCGATCCTGATCGTCTTCTTCATCAAGGGGCGCCTCGACGCCCTGCGCGATCCGCAGATTCTCGTCTTTCTTGGCTATCTGGCAGCCTTCGCCATCTCTGCCGCACTCTACAACCACCTGCGCAACGGCGTGGACCTGCCGCTGGCACTCTCGCATTCCCTGTTCAATTTCGCATCGATCCTGTCGACGACGGGCTATGCCAGCGAAGACTATACGCTCTGGGGACCGTTTGCGGTGGCCGCCGCCTATTTCGCCACCTTCATGGGCGGCTGCTCCGGCTCGACGGCCGGGGGCATCAAGGCCTATCGTTTTGTCATCATCTTCAACATCATCGTGACAGGTCTGAAGCGGCTCATCTACCCGAACGCCGTCTATTCCGTGCGCTACGGCAACCAGATCGTCGATGCCGACACGCAACGCGCCGTGTTCCTGTTCTTCAGCGCCTATATCTTCATCTGGGTAATCGGCAGCCTCGCCATGGCGCTCGCCGGCTACGATTTCGCCACGGCGTCATCGGCCATGATCACGGCGCTCTCGAATGTCGGTCCCGGCATCGGATCGTTGATCGGCCCGGCCGGAAACTTCGCGACAATGCACGATCCGGAGCTCTACATCCTGTCGCTCGCCATGCTGCTCGGCCGTCTCGAAGTGCTGACCGTCATGGTGCTCTTGGTACCAATCTTCTGGCGGTCTTGAGCATCAGGCCAACGTGATTGCGCAGAGCCGCTCTGCGCTTGACGCCCGGGCCTCGTTCTTCCCACACTCCCGCAAGATCAATGCGGGAGAATCACGTGTCCCTGATGTCCTCAGCCCCTGCCCGCGGCCTTGCCGTCACCCTCGTCGGTGCTTTCCTTTCTGCGGCACCGGTTTCGGCCGGCCCGCTTCTCGACGCAGCGATCGAGGCGGAGAAACTTGCGGCACAAAACGATGCGAAGGGCGCCTTCGAAGCGATGCGCTCGGGGCTTGCGGCGTTCAGCCAGAGCCTGCCGCTGACGGTCCCCCGCGCCGTCTTCATCACGGGAGTCCCGAAGGCCTACAGGGCCTATACCGCCAAAGCGGAACCGGTCTTCATCACCGGCGAGAAGCTCATCACCTATGTCGAGGTGGCCGGGCTTAAATGGCAACCGGCGCCCGACAACCAGCGGCAAACGCATTTCACCGTCGACCTCGAACTGACCGACGATGAGGGCAAGACACTGGCGCTGCAAAAGGAATTCGGCAACTTCACATTCACCGGCCATTCGGATGCGATCGAAATCTACACCCATCTGACGCTTGACGTGGATGGCGCCAAGCCCGGCGCCTATGTGCTGCGCTACACCGTGAACGACGTGATCGCCGAACGCTCGACGCCCTTCGAATTGCCCTTCACACTGAAAGACAAGAGCTGAACGCCCATACCGGGCGTTCAGTGTGTCGGATCAATTCGCCATGGTCGAGCGGTGCGCCCAGCCGGTCATGCGCTTTTCGAGCCAGGCCATCAGCGCATACATGGCAATGCCCTCAACCGCGAGCGCCAGAAGCCCAGCAAAGACTAGGGGCACGTTGAACTGGCTCTGGGCCGAGCTCATCATGTTGCCGAGCCCGTAATTCGAGGCCACCGTCTCGGAGACAACCGAACCGACAAAGGCGAGCGTAATCGCAATCTTCAGGGATCCGAAGAAATAGGGCATCGAGCGGGGAATGCCGACCTTCAGCATGATGTCGAGCTTCTTCGCACCCAAGGCCCGCAGCACGTCCTCCGTCTCCGGCTCGATGGTCGCGAGGCCCGTCGCCACATTTACGACAATCGGGAAGAAGGAGATCAGAAACGCGGTCAGCACAGCCGGCACGGTGCCGATGCCGAACCAGATGACGAGGATCGGCACCAGCGCCACCTTGGGGATGGCGTTGAAGCCAATCATCAAGGGGTAGAGCCCGGCATAGATGGTCTTCGACCAGCCGATGAAAAGCCCGAGCGCCAGTCCGGCGACGACGGCAATCAGGAAGCCGAGCGTCGTTGTGTAGAGCGTCTGCAGCGAGTTCTTCCAGATCGGCGACCAGTATTGCACCACCGCCTCGAAGACCCTTGATGGCGCCGGCAGGATGGTCGGCGGCATGTCGAGCGCGATCACCGTCAGTTCCCAGATGGCGAAAAGCGCCAGCGTGTAGAGGAAGGGTGCTGCCCGCACCCAGTTGATGCGCTGCATCAGGGGCTTGACCACCGGCCGGGTCGGGGCTGTCTCGATCGTCATCGTCATGCTGCCACCCTCGCCTTTGCGATCTCGCCGTGGAGCACATGCACCATATCGTTGAATTCGGTCTCGTACATCAGTTCCAGGTCCCTTGGTCGCGCGAAGGGCACCGTGTGTTCCTTGACCACCTTGCCGGGCCTTGCACTCATCACGAAGATCCGGTCGGCAAGGAAGACTGCCTCGCGCAAGTCATGGGTCACAAGCACGATCGTCACGCCCTGCGCTGCATGCAGATCGCGGATGACGCACCACAGTTCCTCACGGGTGAAGGCATCGAGCGCGCCGAAGGGTTCGTCGAGCATCAACAGTTCCGGTTCGTGGATCAGCGCCCGGCAGAGATTGGCGCGCTGCTGCATGCCGCCGGACAGCTGCCAGGGGAATTTCGAGCCGACGCCCTTCAGGCCGACGATCTCCAGGAGGTTCTCGGCCTTCTCGACATACTCCTTCTTGTTCGCTCGAAGCCGATGGCGATGCTTCTCGACGATTTCGAGCGGCAGAAGAATGTTTTCGAGCGTCGTGCGCCAGGGCAGCATTGTCGGGTTCTGGAAGGCCATGCCGACGATCGAGACCGGCTTGGTCACCTGCTGGCCGGCGACGATGACGACACCGGATTGCGGGATGTGCAGCCCGGTCACGAGCTTCATCAGGGTCGACTTGCCACAGCCGGACGGGCCGACCACGGCGGAGAATTCGCCCTTGTCGACGCGCATGGTCAGGCCGGATACGGCAAGCGTTCCGTCGGCGCCGCCATAGCGCATGTCGACATTGTCGATGGAAACGAGGTGGGACATCGGGGCTCCTTTAAGCCTGTCTTCCTCTTCTCCCCAGCGGGGAGAAGTGCCGAGCGCATGCGAGGCGATGAGGGGGCGTCAAGTCACAAGGTGTGCCAGCGTCGTTGCTTCGCCCCCTCATCCGGTCCTGCGGACCACCTTCTCCCCGCTGGGGAGAAGGGGAAGATCAAGGCAGCATCCGCTCTTCCTTGGCTGGCAGGAAGCTTCCGTCGAAGACCTGCTCGGCCGTGACATTGCCCTTCAGGCCCATGGAGACCTTGAGCGTCTCGATCGAGGCGGAAAGGCGCGCCATGTCGACGCTGCCCATGCCGTTTTCGACGACATAGGGCGTCTTGATGTTCATGGCGTTGGCCATCTCGAGACGTTCCTTCTCGATGTCGGCGTTCAGAGTCTCATTGCGCTTCAAGACGGCGGCTGCACCCTCTTCCGGATTGGCAACGGCATCGGCAAAGCCCTTGGCGAGCGCCTTCAGGAAGCCTTTCACAGCCTCAGGATTTTCGGCGGCGAAGTCGGAGTTCACCAGAACGCTGTTGCCATAGAGGTTCAGGCCGTTATCGGCCATCAGGATTGTCGCGATGTCGTCTGCCGGAATGCCTTGCGCCTTGAGGTTCAGGATGACCGAGAAGGCGAAGCCGAAGACGGCATCGACATCGCCCTTGGCGAGCATCGGCTCGCGCACAGGAAAGCCGATGGATTCGATGGTGATGCCGCTATCGTCGATGCCGGCGGCCTGCTTGAAGGCCGGCCACTGGGCAAAGGCGCCATCCGGCGGCGGAGCGCCGAGCTTCTTGCCTTCGAGCGACTTCGGATCTTCGGTGACGCCAAGCGACTTGCGGCCGACGATTGAGAAGACCGGCTTGTCATAGACCATCATCACGGCCTTGACCTTCTGTGACGGATCCTCATCGAGGAACTTGATCACCGAGTTGATGTCGCCGAAGCCCATCTGATAGGCGCCGGTTGCCACGCGCGGGATCGCCTCGACCGAGCCATTGCCCGAATCGATCGTCACATTGAGGCCTTCCGCTGCGAAATATCCCTTGTCCTGCGCCAGCAGGAAGCCGGCGGCCGGGCCCTCGAACTTCCAGTCGAGCGTGAACTTGATGGCCGTCTCGGCATGTGCCTCACCGACCGGCAACGTCACGCCGGCCGTCAGCCCGGCTGCGAGAACGGCGGCCGAAAAGAGACGTCTTGTGATCATGGATTTGAGCTCCCCTTGTTTTTGATGGCCCCATCAAAGCAGGAAACGCAGAACCCGCAAAGCGGAAAATGCTCAAACTTTCGTCAAAAATCGATCTGCACAAATTTGGCGCATTGGGTCCATGCCGCTCAAAGCGATCAAGGGCCAGCCAGGCGGGTACGCGCCAGCGCTAACAGTCAAACGAACAAGAGGATTTGGTGCGGACGGCGGGGATCGAACCCGCATGACCTAAGGCCGAGAGATTTTAAGTCTCTTGCGTCTACCAGTTTCGCCACGTCCGCATGCCAGCGTTCTCAATGGTTTGGGCGGAAAAATCAAGGGCATGTTTTGCAGCTTTACCCTTGTGTTTTGCAAATCAAGTTCGCATGACGTTCCCATGAGCTTTACGAAAACGATTCTCTGCACCCTCGCCGCCACGTTCCTCGCCTTGCCAACCTCGGCTGCCGCCCTGCGGGCGATCGACGGTGACACCGTCGAGGTCGACGGAGAAACGATCCGTATCCTGAACATCGATGCGCCGGAGATCCGACACGCCCAGTGCGACGCAGAGCGACGTCTTGGGGCTTCTCCTCAAATCTGAGGGATAAGAGTTCTTCATCGCGCGTATCCTGACCTCTTATATTCAAGGGATAAGCTCCTTGCTCTGAGGGTAGTTCGCCCGGTCCGAGTAGTGGATCAAAGCTCGGAGCGGACCGGGCGAACGGGCTACCGAGTGTTTCTGCTCACGCGGAAATGGTTGATCTTCCAATTCAGCCCCGACGGTGACCAGTTGCGGCGCTTGAACTCCTTGCGGGCGGCCATGGCGGTTGGTGCCTGGATGACCGTTTCGTAGATGAAGTTTCCCCATCCATCGTCCACCCAGACCGTCCATGAGACTGGTGCCAAGCCATACGGTCGGCTGCCAACCGGGCTGTCGTAAGGGTTTCGAACGTCTTTGTAGTCGGGACCGACAACTCGGCAAACTGTTTCCTGAGCCATTCTGCACCTCCAATCATGTACGTGATTGAATAGATAGCGTGTACATGATATGAAGTCAATATCACGTACACGAAATAGGTGAAGCTTGACTCAGAATCATGTACATGCAATGCCCGTGAAGATGGGGCGCAAGAAGCTATGGGCAGAGAACGTAAACCTGACCTTGCCTGAAGGGGCGAAGGCGAGGATGGACGCTGCCTTGGAAGAGGGTGAGGACCGACTGGACCTGATCCGCGCCGCAATTGATCGGGAGCTGAAGCGGCGTGAGAAGACCAAAAAGACGGAAGGCTAACGAGTTCCAGTTCGAGCCAAACTGGCTGCGCCTCGAAGCTCTGAGGGCGATTGGCCCCGGTGTCGTCACTGAACACCGTGGCAAGCCCGAGTATCAAATTCCGGTGGCGACATTCCCCGAGGCCGACCTCCCTGATGAGGTCTGTTGCCTGGCAGGATTGTATCGTCGCGACGGCTTCGCCAAGGTGAAGTACCGCGACAGACGGTTCGAACCCATGCCTACAAAGCTGCTTGTTCACAGGCAGGTATGGGAATGCCTTACGTGTGGGGCCAAGCTGCGAGAGGACGTTCCCGACCTTGACGAGAATTGGTTCGTGACCAAGCGCTTCAAGCGCGAGGTGCAGTTGGCTTCGGTGAAGAGGCCGTTTTCCGACGCTGCAGCACTCTTCGGCGTAGACGACAGCTACATCATCCGCATGTTCGACGAGTACGCACAGGAGCGCTTCGATAATTATCAGATGGACTTGCCGAGGGTCTTCGGAGTGGACGAGAACCGAATTCTGGGCGGGGATAGGTTCATTTGTGCGAACGTTGAGACAGGGCAGATACTGGACCTTCTGCCCTCCAGAGACTTTAAGGCCATATCCAGAATGATCGGCGAAGCGGCGTACAAGATGAACGTCGAAGTGTTCGTCCAGGACATGTGGTCGGGGTACCGAACGATAGCGCAGACCTTCTTCCCGAAGGCGCTGAACGTCGTGGATAAGTTCCACGTCGTCCGTTACGCCAACGATGCCTTTGCCGACGCTCGCAAGTTCTATCAGACCAAACTGGACAAGGGCGAAGGCAAGTCGCTGAAGAACCGCCACAAGCTGTTTCTCGCTCGATGGGACAATCTCGCTGAGAAGCGGCAGGATGTCCTGGCGGAAATCCTCGACGAGCACCCGTTCCTCTATAACGCCTACGTGGCCAAGGAGAGGTTCTACATGATGTACGACCTGACGGATCGGGACGAGGCGATGCGGTACTACAAAGACTGGGCTGAAGAGACCCCGAAGGATGTTCGGCGCTTCTTCTCTACCGTGCGTCGGTTCATGAAAAATTGGGAACATGAGATATTCAACTACTTCTCTGCCCGGTACACGAACGGGATGGTGGAGAACCTCAATGGGCGGATCAACCTGATCAACCAGATGGCAAAAGGCATGACTTTCGAGCGGTTCAGAAGGAAGGCCATATTGCGCTATGGAACCCTGATCCCGCTGTCCGAACTCGCCGTCTTCAGCGGTGAGCCTGACCACACGGATATCGGTCATGGGTTTGAGCTATCCCTTTTTGAGCGCGATCTGCGCAGGGGTAAGTTCTGAGGCTTTATCCCTGTCATTTGAGGGAAAGCCCGTCTTGGCCAGGTGGCCAAGCGCCGTGTCGAGGTGCTGCTGGCAACGGGAGAGATTGGGATTAGGCGTGGGGATGGCGGCAGAATGACCGACAAATATGGCCGCACCCTTGCCGTCGTGGCCATTGACGGTGTCGATATTGGCGAACAGCTTATTGCTGAGGGGCTTGCGCGACCATGGACCGGCAAGCGCCGCAGCTGGTGCAACTAAGCCTGTGAGCGAAGTCGCGGCGAATTGAGGACGCGCGGCTGTCGCATAATGAAGGTGAAGATCCAGCCGATCGAAAACGCGCTGGGAAGCAAGGGTTGCAATTAACCTGATCGAGATCCAACATCGGCCTCCTCCGGGAGGCCCTTTCATGTGTTGGTGTGGACGGCTCTGAGACCTCTGAAATCCGTGGCATGATAGCCATGGACCTATGAGCGAGAGGAGCGCTTACCATGAAGACCGCAATACGGATTGGAATGGACACATCCAAGAACG